>TARA_B100001093_G_scaffold79426_1_pt1 | contig 22129 bp, 26 predicted proteins | sample TARA_B100001093 | Tara Oceans TARA_B100001093 (sample SAMEA2623116) | marine metagenome | biome: marine biome (ENVO:00000447); feature: surface water layer (ENVO:00002042); material: "saline water (ENVO:00002010), including plankton (ENVO:xxxxxxxx)" | depth 5 m | reverse complement strand
ATTTATTCATTGTATTTATAATTATATATTTATAAGCGGTTTTATTAGTAATAGTTTATGTTGGTAGATAAAATAACTATTTATACAGAGTTTTTCACAATTTTCTTCATTGAAACTTGCTTAATTTAAAGCAAAATCATTAAATTAATTTAATTACTAACATTTTATAAAAAAAAACCGTTAAAATTATCAACAATTAATAAAATGTTTAAACTGTGTTAATTAATGTTAATAATTTTTTTTGTAAAATGAAAAATATGAAAAAAAATAATTTATTAGAAAAAAACTAACAAACTTATGCACCATAAATACAATGTATATCTAGTATCAGATTCAACCGGAGAGACACTCGATAGAATATTTTTATCAATTAAATCTCAGTTCTCCGACTTCGAATATGAAAAAAAAGAATTTGCATTTACTAGAACAGAACAGCAAATTGATAAAATTGTATCAGAAAGTATTTCTCATGAAAACTCTATAATACTTTATACAATTGTGGAAACAAAACTTGCTAAATATATGGCTCAAAAAAGTGCAGATTCTAATGTTCCTTGCATAGGTATTCTTGGGAACTTAATACTTAATTTTTCAAAACTACTTAACCAAAAAGCAATACATAAGCCCAGTGCACAGCACGTTCTTGATGCCGATTATTACAAGAGAATCGAAGCAATACAATTTACAATGAATCATGATGATGGAAAAAAAACAGAAGATTTAAAAAACTCAGATATTGTTTTGTTGGGAGTAAGTCGAACTAGTAAAACACCAACATCTATATATCTCGCTAATAGAGGATATAAAACAGTAAATATTCCCTTAGTTCTTAATCAATCAATTCCAGACGATTTAAAAAAACAAAATTTAAATACTTGCGTCATTGGTTTATATGCAGACCCAGAAAGACTTTATGATATTAGACGAAACAGGGTTGCTATAATGAACGATACTAACATTTCAAGTTACACAGACTTAGAATCAATCAAAAAAGAAGTAGAAGATTCAAAAAAATTATTTAAAAAATATAATTGGCCCACAATTGATGTAACAAGAAAATCTGTAGAAGAAACAGCGGCTTCAATAATAAAGATTTATGAGATAAGAAAAAGTAAATGAAAATTATTTTAGCTTCAAAAAGTGGAGTAAGAAAGAAAATTTTAGAAGATTACAATATTGATTGTGAGGTGGTGCACTCAAACGTAGATGAAGATCAAGCTAAAGAATCATTATTAGAAAGTGGTGCGACGCCAGAAATTATCTCAAAGAATCTTGCAGAACTTAAATCTGTTAAAGTAAGCAACAAGTTTCCAGATCAGCTAGTACTCGGTGCAGATAGCGTGATCTCACTTAATGATAATTTAATTAATAAACCAAATTCTAGAGAAGAAGCATTTAATATATTAAAAAAACTTAACAATACGACCCATCACCTTATTAGCTCAGTTTGTATATCTAAGAATGGGTCTATGATATGGAACTATAGCGACAAGTCGGAATTAAAGATGAAATATTTCAGTGATGAGCAATTAACAAAATATTTGTCGAAAATAAGAACAGAAATTTTACTAGCTTATGGAGTTTATCAAGTTGAGGCAGATGGATTAAATTTGTTTGAATACATAAAAGGGGATAAAAATTCAATAATGGGTCTGCCTATAAATCAAATTTTGGATTATATTAATATTAATAAAAATGAGTAAAAAATTTTGTATAATAGGTAAACCGGTATCACATTCTTTGTCTCCTATATTGCATAATTATTGGTTTAAAAAATATAATATTGATGCAGAATATAATTTATTAGAAATTAGTGAAAATGAAATAAAAGATGTAATTGATAAAATTAAAAATAAAGAGTTAGATGGTTTAAACATAACACTCCCATATAAAAGGAAAATAATTCCTTATCTATCAAAAGTTATAAATGATGCAAAAGATAGTAAATCAGTAAATACTGTTTATCTGGAAGGAAACGATGTTGTGGGGGAAAATACTGATGTTTATGGTTTTCAAGCTGGCTATTTAAAAGAAATAATTTACCCAAAAAACAACAATGCAAAAGCGTTGATTTTAGGAGCAGGAGGTGTTGCTCCCTCAATAATACTAGCCCTAATCAAATCGAATATTTTAGATATCAGTGTAACAAATAGAACAAATGAGAAAACTTTGTTTTTAAAAAAACAATTTAAAAATATTAAAATCATAAAATGGGAAAAATACAATGATTTAATAGAAAATTTTGATATAATTATTAATGCCACAAGTTTGGGCCTTAAAAGTGGTGACGATTTTGAAAATTTGTTTCAAAATTTAAAAAAAGAAACAGTATATATTGATACTATATACAATCCTACCCAAACTAAAATGATAAAACATTTAAAATCTAAAAATATAAAAACTTATAATGGCTTAGACATGTTTATATATCAAGGTCAAAAATCCTTTTATACTTGGACTAAAAAAAATCCAGAAATAAATAATGAATTATTAGATCTTTTAATGAGTAAAATTAAATAATGAAAATTGGTATTACAGGTTCTCTGGCTTCGGGCAAAACAACAGTTACTAAACTAATAGCAAAGGAAAAATTTCCCATATTCAACGCCGATCTAATAGTTAAAAATTTATATAAAAATAAATCATTTGTAAGAAAGTTATCAAAAAAATTTAAAATAAAAGTAAAAAAAAACTTTAAAAAGGTTATCTCAAAAATGATTGCAAATAAAGAAATTGAATTAAAAAATTTGGAAAAAATAATTCACCCTATCGTAAGAAAAAATATGGTAAGCTTTGCAAATCAAAATAAAAAGAGAAAAAATGTTTTATTTGAAATTCCACTTTTAATTGAAAGTAAGCTAGAAAATTTTTTTGATTTAGTAATTTTAGTTGGAGCTTCAAAAAAAATTAGATTAAAAAGGTACATTAATAAAGGTGGGGGAAAAAAAATGTTTTTGTTTTTAAACAATCGACAAATAAAAAATAGTAAAAAGACTAAATATGCCGATCATGTTATAATTAACAATAAATCACTTAAACATCTAAAAAATCAAATTTCAAGAATAGAGGACTTATGAATGAAATTTTTTTAGATACAGAGACAACAGGTCTATCTTTCAGAGACGGTCATAAGTTGGTAGAAATTGCCTGCATAGAAACTAGCGATTTAGTACCTACAAAAAACGTATTTCATAAAGTGATTGATCCTGAAAGAGATGTTCCCCAAGAGGCTTTCAATGTTCATGGCTTTTCTACAGAATTTCTTAAGGGAAAAGAAACTTTTAACAAAGTTGTAGAGAGTTTTTTAGATTTTATTAAAGATAAAAAACTGATAATTCATAATGCAAGTTTCGACTTAGGGTTTTTAAATCATCAATTAAAGCAATCAAAAAAAGGGGAGATCAAAAACAATATTATCGATACTCTTGAAATAGCTAGAGGAAAATTTCCCGGTGCTTCAAATTCTCTCGATGCTCTCTGTAAAAGATTTAACATAGATCTTTCAAGACGAACAAAACACAATGCACTCTTAGACTGTGAATTACTCAGAGAAGTCTACATTAATCTTTTGGGCGCAAAAGAACCAAAATTAGAGTTTGTGAGCTCAGATATTAACAATAAAGAGTATTTAGGCACTAATAATGAAAATATTAAATATTCAAAAAAAATCACTCAACCAACTCAAGAAGAATTAAAATCACATAATCAATTTTTAAAAAAAGAATTAAAAAAGAATTTCTTTTAATTTTTTTTTGAATTATATAATTTTTGAAAATCTATTTCTTTATCAATTTTAATATTTTTAAATCCAGACCTCTCAAAAATATTTATAAGAATTTTCCTAATTTCTGGATAAACAGTAGTAGGTATTTTTATTAATATAATTTCTGCTAATTCTTCTTTTTTTTTTATCTCATCATTTAGCTGAACTAATGTTGTATAAACTATTTTAGCATTAATTTTTTCAATAGTATCTTTTGGAATTAATGACAAACTTATGTCAATCGCAACTACTTTATCTTTATAAGCATTACTTTTTATGTCTATATTAACTTTGTAGTTTGATATATTTTCAGTTAATGAAAAAAAAATATTAGGAGTTGGAATTTCAAATTTAAAATCTTTTATGTATTTTGCAACAATTTTATAATTTATCATCTTTATCTTCAATTATTTCAGCCTCTAGTACGTCGCTTTCTTCCTTTTTTTTAAAATTATTTTTCTTAATAAAAAAATTTATCAAGATTTTTCTTGTAAAAGGAATTAATAAAACAAAACCAAGTGTATCAGTTATAAAACCAGGTATTATTAATAAAAAAGCAGCAAGAGCGATAGATGCTCCAGAGATTATTTCAAAAATAGGAGTTTTGTTTTGATAAATATTTTTTAATCCATCGCTCAAAGTATTAAAACCTTGAATTCTAGCGAAATAAATCCCAAGTACTGCGGTAAATATTATTAACATTATGGCATTTATTGAGCCAAAAGCTTGACCAACCTCGATAATGAGCAATATTTCTAATATTGGCAGCGCAATAATAATAAGCAAAAATGAGTTCATTTGTCTGATACAAAATTATATTATTAATGTATATTTATCAAATAATGAGTAATACATTTGGATATATAGACATTATTCTACTTGCTATGATAGCTGGATTTATCATTTTAAGGCTAAGAAATATACTGGGCAAAAGAACTGGACATGAGGACAAACCATTTCCAACTTTTTCACAAGAAAAGTTTAAAAAATTTCAGAAAGAAAGCTCAAAGTTAGATTCATCTAAAAACAATATTTTAGAAGGTGATGAAAAAATAACTTTTTTAAAAGGTGCAGAGCTAGCATATGAAACGATAATTGTTGCTTTTTCCAAAGGTGATGAAAAAAATTTGAAAACCTTATTAACTCCAGAAATGTCAAAAAATTTTGAAGAAGCTATTTCTGAAAGAAAAAGAAATCAAATTAAAACTGAATTAACATTTGTAGGAATAAAAGAATCTAAGTTAGAGAAATACGAAAAAACAAATAATGATTTTATTGCTTCTGTAAAATTCGTATCAGAAATAATTTCTGTAAAAAAAGATAAAAATAATAATATCATCGAAGGAAATCCTGATAAGATTAAAACTGTTACTGACCACTGGAAATTTACTAAAAATATATTTAGTAAAAACCCAAATTGGCATTTGGCAGAAATTATTAGTAAGTGATCAAGAAAAAAAGAATTTCACAGCCAGATCTTGATGATTGGCTGGATTATATTAAAAATCCTAAAGATATTTACGATAAAGAACCAAAAGAAGAATCTAATGAGAAAAGAAGAAGATATAAGTTTGATCTTCATGGATTTACACTTGACGAAGCAAATTTAAAAGTGGTTCAAATTATTGAACATTGTGTTGAAAATAATTATCAAGAGTTATTATTAATAACCGGAAAAGGATTACACTCTAAGTCTGAAGATATCTATCTATCTAAAAACTCTGGTAAATTAAGGTATTCAATCCCAAACTATTTAAATGAAAATGAAAAAATAAAGGAATTTATCTCTTCAATTACAGTTGCTGAAAAAAAAGATGGCGGTGAAGGAGCTCTAATAATAAAAATAAAATCTTTATAATATAAATTTAGATAAATCAGTATCTTTTACTAAATTGCCTAGATTTTTTTGCACAAATTTTTCATCAACGATTATTGTTTCTCCAGGATTGTCTGAAGCATTAAAACTTACTTCATCTAAAACTTTTTCAATAATTGTGTGAAGTCTTCTTGCGCCTATGTTTTCAATTGACGAATTTACTTCTGCAGATATTTTAGCCAACATATCAATACCCTCATCTGTAAATTCAAGTTCAACATCTTCTGTTTTAAGAAGTGCTTTGTACTGTTTAATTAAACTATTGTCAGGTTCTTTAAGGATTCTTTTAAAATCATTTTCATCAAGTGCGCTTAGCTCAACTCTAATAGGGAGCCTGCCTTGTAATTCAGGTAACAAGTCTGAAGGTTTAGATAATTGGAAAGCCCCTGAAGCAATGAACAAAATATGATCTGTTTTGATCGTGCCATGTTTAGTATTAACCGTAGTTCCTTCTATCAAAGGAAGTAAATCTCTTTGAACTCCTTCCCTAGAAACATCACCCCCGACTCTATCTCCTCTAGCAGAAACCTTATCTATTTCGTCAAGAAAAACTATTCCATTTTCTTCCGTAGCTTTTTTTGCTTCTTTAATTATTTTATCTTCTTCAATCATTTTATCTGATTCTTGAGCAACTAGAATATCGTGTGATTCTTTGACGCTCATCTTTTTTTTCTTCCCTTTTTTATGGCTCATTGATTTACCAAAAATATCGCCAATATTTACCATTCCAATGTTCGACCCTGGCATGCCAGGAATTTCAAAACTTTGAGTTGTAGAGGGGTTGTCATGTACCTCAATTTCTATTTCATTGTTATCTAGGTCTCCGTTTCTTAACCTTTTTTTAAAACTTTCTCTGGTTGCAACACTTGCCTTGTTTCCTACTAAAGCATCGAGGACTTTTTCTTCAGCTAATAATTGAGCTTTAGCATTAACTTCTTTTCTTCTTTTCTCTCTCTCCATAGCTATAGCTATCTCAATTAGGTCTCTGATAATTTGTTCAACATCTCTACCTACATAACCAACTTCGGTAAACCTAGTTGCTTCAACTTTTATAAATGGTGCTTGAGCTAATTTTGAAAGTCTCCTTGATATCTCAGTTTTACCAACTCCTGTAGGACCAATCATTAGAATATTTTTTGGCAAAACCTCATCTCTCATTTCATCTGATAAAGCTTGTCTTCTCCACCTGTTTCTTAATGCGACAGCAACAGCTTTTTTTGCTTCTTTTTGCCCGATCACGTAGCGATCTAATTCAGAAACTATTTCTCTAGGAGATAGAGCACTGACTTTGCTATTTTTAGATTTCGTATTTTTAACTATGTTAAAATTAGTAATTTTTTTTTTTGTTTCTGACATATTTAAATCTTTTCTAAAGATACATTGTTATTTGTAAAAACACATATATCAGAAGCAACTTTTATAGCTTTTCTTGCAATTTCTTCTGCTCCTAAATCTGTTTCAACCAAAACTTTAGCAGCTGCTAACGCATAATTTCCGCCTGACCCAATACCTATGATCCCATCTTCAGGTTCTAGCACATCACCAGTTCCAGAAATTATAAAACTATTTTCTTTATCAGCCACCGCCATTAACGCCTCAAGTCTTCTTAAAAATTTATCACTTCGCCAATCTTTTGCTAATTCAACAGCAGCTCTAGGTAAATTTCCAGCATGTTTTTCTAGTTTTGCTTCCAATCTTTCAAACAAAGTTAATGCATCAGCAGTAGACCCAGCAAAGCCTGCAATAACTCCTCTTTTTTCTATTTTTCTAACTTTTTTTGCTTTGCTCTTTAAGACAGTATTTCCCAAACTAACTTGGCCATCACCAGCGACGACAGTCTGATTATTTTTTCTGAGAAGAACTATCGTTGTTCCATGCCACTTTTCAGCTGTATTCATAGTATTCTATGTGGAGATTAATTTTATTTCTTCAATAGATATTTTCAGTTTATTGATAAAAAGATAGATTATCTATATATCATTAGTTAAATAAAGTTATTTTATGATGAGAAAAGCTAAAATTTCTAGAAAAACCAAAGAAACTAGCATTACAGTTTCAGCCAATATTGATGGAAAGGGCAAATATAACATTAATACTGGAATAGGTTTTTTAGATCATATGTTGGAGCAGTTATCTAAACATTCTTTAATTGATCTTGAGATTAAAGCCAAGGGCGATACACACATTGATTTACATCACACAACAGAGGACAGCGGTATAGCAATTGGCGAAGCAATAAAAAAAGCAGCCGGAAACTTTAAAGGGATTAAAAGATATTCTTCTTCAACCATACCTATGGATGAAACATTAAGCAGAGTTTCAATAGATGTCTCAAATAGACCATATTTAATTTGGAGAGTTGATCTTAAAGTCGAAAAACTTGGAGAAATGGACACAGAACTATTTAAAGAATGGTTTCAAGCATTTTCACAATCTGCTGGCATCACTTTACATGTTGAAAATATTTATGGAGATAACAGTCATCATAAAATTGAATCATGCTTTAAAGGTTTAGCAAAATCTTTAAAAGACGCACTAACAATTGATAAACGAATAAAAAATTCAGTACCATCAACTAAAGGTAAGCTTTAAAATTAATGCAATTAGTTGTCGTTGATTATGGAGTTGGCAATCTAAGGTCAATAGCAAAATCTCTAGAAAAATCAAATTATGAAAACAATTTGGGGCACAGAGTACAAATAAGCTCAAGTTTACAGAAAATAAAAAAAGCAGATAAGCTTGTTTTGCCTGGCCAAGGCTCTTTTAAGGCTTGTAAAGAAGGAATTGAAAATATTAAAGGTCTGGAAGAAGAACTAAATGAAAGTGTGTTAATAAAGAAAAAACCAATATTTGGAATTTGTGCTGGTATGCAATTATTTGCAACAACAGGATATGAGGAAGAAAAAACTTTTGGATTGAACTGGATTCCTGGAGAGGTAACAAAACTTGAGATTAGTAAAATTAAATTGAAAATTCCACATATGGGTTGGAATGAGTTAAAGATTAAAAATACATCTGATGTTTTCAAAAATGTAGCAGAAAATAGCCACGCTTACTTTATTCATAGTTATGAGTTTTTACCGAAGAATAGATTAAGTGTATCGGCTACAACAGATTACGGTAAAGAAATTGTTGCCGCAGTATCATTTAAAAATATATACGGAGCTCAGTTTCACCCAGAAAAAAGTCAAAATACTGGAATAAAAATATTAACAAACTTTTTAAAAATATAAATGAATTTTTATTTAACATTTAAGGCATTACATTTGATCGCTGTTATATCTTGGATGGCTGGCCTTTTATATCTTCCTAGAATATTTGTTTATCATGTTGAAAACCAAAAAGATGAAAATCAGAAAGAAACTTTTAAAGTTATGGAAAAAAAACTTTACAATTATATAATGATGCCAGCCATGATTTTAACTTGGTTTTTTGGTTTACTTTTAATTCATAGTCTTGGTTTCTTGATTTTTCTTGAATTATGGATGCAAATCAAGGGACTTTTGATATTAATATTAACCTGGTTTCATTTTTATCTCGGAGTATGTGTTAGAAGTTTTGCTAATGATGTAAACAACAAGTCATCAAAATTTTATAGAATTATTAATGAAGTTCCAACTATTTTGCTTATCTTCATTGTTTTTATTGTGGTATTTAAGCCTTTATAGGGGTTGAAATCTTTTAAAAAAAACATATATTTAACTCACTTTCCTAATTATTCAAAAAATCACATATGAACTTACAAGAACTTAAGAAAAAGAACCCAGCAGAGCTTATTTCAGAAGCAGAAAAACTTGGAATAGAAAACCCAAGCACTATGCGGAAACAAGAAATTCTTTTTGCTATATTAAAAAAATTAGCTGAAAAAAATGAGCAAATAACAGCAATAGGTGTTTTAGAAGTATTACAGGACGGGTTTGGCTTTTTAAGAGCAATTGAGTCTAATTATTTACCTGGACCTGATGACATATATGTTAGTCCAAGTCAGATTAGGAGATTTGGATTAAGAACGGGAGATTCAGTCGAGGGTGAAATCAGAGGACCTAAAGATGCAGAAAGATATTTTGCTTTATTAAAAGTAAATAAAATAAATTATGAAGACCCAGAAAAAGTGAGAAACAAAATAGCTTTTGACAATCTTACTCCTTTGTACCCTGATGAAAGAATTAAATTAGAAGTAGAAAGTACTAAAGTAGAAAAAAAACCAGATAATACTGCTAGACTCATAGATCTTGTTAGTCCTATAGGAAAAGGGCAAAGAGCGCTTATAGTTTCACCTCCAAGAGCCGGTAAAACAATAATTTTGCAAAATGTAGCGCAATCGATAACAGCTAATCATCCTGAGTGCTTTTTAATGGTTTTGCTTATTGACGAAAGACCCGAAGAAGTAACCGACATGCAAAGATCAGTAAAAGGAGAGGTAGTTGCCTCGACTTTTGATGAACCAGCTTCACGTCATGTTGCAGTGGCAGAAATGGTGATAGAAAAAGCTAAAAGATTAGTTGAACATAAAAAAGACGTTGTAATTTTATTAGACTCAATCACAAGATTAGGAAGAGCTTATAATGCTGTAATACCAAGTTCTGGAAAAGTTTTAACAGGAGGTGTAGACGCTAATGCCCTACAAAGACCAAAAAGATTTTTTGGTGCAGCTCGGAATGTTGAAGAAGGTGGATCACTAACTATTATTTCAACTGCTTTAGTAGATACTGGTTCAAGAATGGATGAAGTAATTTTTGAAGAGTTTAAAGGAACAGGTAATTCTGAGCTAATACTAGATAGAAAAGTAGCTGATAAAAGAATTTACCCTGCACTCGATATTACTAGATCAGGAACAAGAAGAGAAGAACTTCTTTTTGAAAAAGACGATCTATCAAAAATGAATGTTCTTAGAAGAATTATTAGTCCAATGGGCACAATGGATGGAATAGAATTTTTAATTTCAAAATTGAAAAATACAAAGAACAATGCTGACTTTTTTGACTCTATGAATAAAACAAATTAATTATTGCAATCTTAATTTCTGGTTTGTTTCATGAAGGTAAAACTCAATAATATTTAGTAAAGTAATACTTTTGTCATTTAGCGCTATGGTTTCTAGTAATTTTTGCTTTTCTTCGTTTGAAATGGGGGCAATCATTGAAATAGTGTTAACTTGTTGGTTTTGATCAAGTTTTTCAAATTCTTTCCAATTTAGCAACAAACCATTTTTTTCAAAGAATAATTTACTTTTTTTTAAAAGGAAATCCATATTTTCTTTTTTAAGAATATATTTTTTATCAATAATTTTATCTTCATCAAATTTGTCATAATCTACTTGAAATTCTCTGTATTTTTTTGTTTTGATAATCTCTTTTTTTATTTCAAATCTCGTAAGTCCAGTTAGATTAATAAGTAATCTTCCATCCTTTGTTTTATTGTAGTCACTAATCTTGCCCAAGCAACCTACCTGATAAACGCTATTACTATCTTTTTTGGACTGCACCATTCCCATAAGCTTATCTTTTTTGTATGCATCATCTACAAGTTCTAAATATCGCTCTTCAAATATATTTAAAGGGAGATTTGTTTTAGGAAAGTAGATAACACCATTAAGTGGGAAGACTGGTATAATTTTAGGAAATTCTTCTTTCATGCTCATAATATAGTAGAAAAATTAAATTAAATGAAGTGACATCTTTGCAATTATGATTAACTAATTTACCCAATAGCTTCCTTAAGTAGGTCAATATTTATCTCTATTTCCCCAAGTTGATTATTAAAAGAAATTTTAGGTTTTACGGACAAACAGTGATAATTAAGATTATTGTTTTTCGCCAGATTTTCAAACATAGCACCGGCTGTATAAGACTTCAATTCAATAATTTTTGTATCAGGTTTAGAAAAAATCATATTGGCGAATCCTGCTCCATGCAAGCCCACTACACACTCAGCTTGGTTAAATAAACGTATTTGGTCAGTAAAAGAAAAATCACTTAGTTTTATAATTGAAAATTTATTACTTCTTAAAAATTTTATAACATCATTTTCATTTGAAATAGTTCTCATTTTTGCATGATCTGACTTAGCATCAGATCTATCTATGTAAAACTTTCTAGGAAAATTATTTTTTTTAATATCTCCCTTTAAATTAAATTTTTCTCTTAGATTAGAAGAAATCCAGGATGGAATATTTAATGAGTCCTCTAGTGGTTCATTTAAAAAATTATAAGGGTGTTGAGTTGCTATAACTTCATTAGCTGAAAAATGTCGATAATACTTGCTCGATAAACATTTTTTAAAAGGCAAATTTAAAATTTTTATAGACTCTTTTTGAAAATTTTCTTCCAGATTTGGAAATAAAAAATAATCAACTTTGTTTAAATCTGAATGACTAGAAAAAATAAAAATTCTTGGCAAAACATCGAATAGCCAATGCCAGTAGTTATAGTTGCCACCACCACCTGTTAAAAGGCTTAAAACTCTACCTTTTATCTTTTTTTTTAGCCTAGGTGTACCTTTTTGAAAAACTATATTTTCTTCAGTTTGTGCATTTTTATTATTTCTAAGTTGAAATGAAGGACCATCTATAATTAGGTTATTTTTAATAAACGCAGTATCATTAATAGTATCTGTATAAAGTCGACTATTTTTAACAAAAAATATTTTATAACTTATATCTTTTTCAAGTTTAGTTTCTTGAATTTGGACATCATTTTTAGATACACCTTTTATTTTTCCATATAACAAAAAAAATATGCCATAAGATATGAGCTTAAATATATTTTGTAATTTTTTTTTTATAACTTTAATCAATTTTTTTATACTTTTTATAAAGAGTAGTAGTTAATAATTTTTTTACATCGGCGATCAAGTATGAATATCTATTTATTTGTTTTATTTTAAACTTTTTATTATATTTTTTACAAATTATTTTTACTAATTCTTCCAAATTTGTTGCTTTTCCCGAACCAATATTAAATATTCCGCTGGCATTTTTTTTTAATAATAAAATAATAAATCTTGATACTGCTGATGGAGATAAAAAATCTCTATAATGATTTAGATTATTAAAGGTTATTATTTTTTTATTATTATTTTTAACTTTTGAAATGATATCGCTATAAAAAAAACCTTTTGGTTGTTTAATATGTAAAATATTAAATATTCGTCCTATGCAGTAGGGAATCTTCGCCTTATTGAACTTACTAATAATATATTTTTCAGCTAATAGTTTGGTCAGACCATACTTAGTAAAAGGTTGTAGTTTTGATTTTTCTGTAATTTTTATTTTTTTATTTTTTATTTGGTATACATGAGCACTAGAGGAAAAAAAAAACCACTTTAAATTTATTTTTGATTTAATTATTTCATCAACTAGAAATTTAGTTCCGTAGAAGTTTATTTTTTTTGCATAAGAAAAATTATGGTTCACTTTATGAATTGGCACAATACCAGCTAGATGAATTATTCCATCGATTTTTGGATTTTTGATTATCCATTCTCTAATATCGTTTTTTTTAAGAATATTACCTTTAAACTTTATAAATTTGATTTTTTTACTATTTATAAAATTTTTTCCTATAAGACCAGTATGTCCTGTAATACCGTATTTTCTCATTTAATATTTAATAAATTATTTATTAAAAAAACTAAATCTTTGTTTGAAATTAAATCTGTGTGTAGACCTATGAAAAAACCTCTGTCCTCAATTTCTTGTGCATTTCTAAAGTCTTTAGGATTACCTTTTAATTTATATAATTTTACACTAGGCTGGTTGAGAAAATTACCACTGATGATGGGTCTTGTTTCTATCCCCTTTCTACTCAAAAACTTTAAAAATTTATTTTTTTTATCTTTTAAATCTTTTCTCAATATAATCGGAAAGCCAAACCAACTAGGTTCTAATTTTTCTACGGGTTCCAAAAATGAGAATTGATTTTGCCATTTTTTAGAACTTTTTAGACCATTAACTATTTTGTCTCTATTTATTGATCTAATCGTTTTCATTTTGTTAAGCCTTTTAAATTGGCTAAATCCTATAGCCGCAGTTAAATCTGTAGGCCTTAAATTGAAACCCGAGTTAATAAAATTAAATGAATTATTTTTTTTATTTTTTAGTCCTCTATCCCAGCCATGTGAACGCAATTTAAAGATTAAATTATAGTCTTCCTGGCTATCACAGACAATCATACCACCCTCACTAGAAGTAATCTGATGTGAAATATAAAAAGAATAAGTTCCAAATTTTCCAAATGTTCCTAAAAATTTACCATCATATTTAGATCCAAGAGACTCACACGTATCTTCTATAAGAATTAAATTATTTTTATTAATAATTTTTTTTAATTTAGACATATTAGTAGAATTTCCTAAAACATGAACTGTAAGCACAGCGCTAGTTTTGCTGTCTATTAATTTCTTAATCGACGATGTTTCAAGATTTAGTGTTTTCAAATTAATATCTGCAAATTTAGGAATAAGTCCTGACTGAACTATTGGCCACAAAGAAGTTGACCAACATAGTGCAGGTAAGATTACATTTGATCCAGGTTTTATTCTATTTTTTTGTTCGGGGTTTATTAAAGCAAACAGAGCTAATAAATTAGCTGATGAACCAGAATTTACCATTAAAGCATGTTTTGATCCAACATATTTTGCAAATTGTAACTCGAATTTTTTTGTAATTTCAGACATTGTTAATCTGCCACTCAATAAAACTTTAACACCTTCAATTAAATCATTGTTTGAAAATGGTTTAGGAGACGCAAGGGGGTAATTTGTAATTTTATTAGGTTTTTCTGAATATTTATTAATTAATTTATCAAAATATTTTTCTTCAAATGAGTTCATAATTTATTTGTGGTTAAGAATTTTAAAATAATTTTCAAAATGTTCTTGAAAATAAAAATCGTAGGCATTTTCCCCTATTGGCTGTACAATAGGAAAATAAGGACAACCCTCTAGCAACCTTGGCACTTTCAATGCTTCGGCTATAGGATATGCTACAGACATATTTCCAATAAATAATTTACTTGATTTGATAATTTGTGCCATTTCTAAAAAGTCCTTACAATCATAAATTTCTAAATTCGGTATATCCTTTTTTAAATCATCATATTCATTTTTCATGCCCACAAAAAGAAGATTATCAAAATTGTTTAAAAACTTGTAATTAATAAAATTATTTCTATATCTAAATGTTCTATGGATTATAATTTTATCTTTAATAGTAGAATGTTCACTTACATCAAGATAAGGTTTGGATAAATCTACTTGACTACCAGTTATATGAAAATACCATCTTGGAGAATTAAAACACAGGTTTATTGGTAATTCTCTAAATAAGTCTAGATTTACATCTACTGCTTGATCACTGTATTTCTCTACTTTGTTTAAATATTTTTGATTTTTCAATAAAGGTAAAAAAATATTAGACATTTTTTCACTAATGTAAACATCACCAGAAGGATGATTTTTATAGCTTGTACTAATATCAAAACTCTGAAAATTTTTCTTATTTACATTTATATAAAAATTACAAGTATGGTTTTTTGATAAATCTTTTATAGTTGCTAGTGAATAAATTAAATCTCCACAATGGCCAGAATGTAAAAAGTTTAAAGTTTTTTTATTTTTAATATTATTATACGTTTCATTTAATATATTTTTATATTTGTTTTCGTAAATTTCCTTATCCTTTTTGAACCTATCTACTCTTTTGAGAAATTTATATTCCTCTCTGCTTTTGAATAATTTAGATAAAAATTTTTTATAATCCATTTTTTTATTGATTAAGCATAAATAAATTAATGATGAAATCTCAAGCTTTTTTCTACTGTTTTACCTTCGATTGTTTTAATTTCAACTTTTATATTTTTATTAATCCTCATATCTTTTCCATTATGCCATATACCAGCCGCAAGATGCATGATCCCAATCTCATTATTTGGAACATAGGGTTCTCTAAAAGAATTATTTTTTTCGTCTATTATTGGAAGTAAATTACTTATGATCCAATTGTGATTTAATGGCAAAAATTCTGTTGGTACATTATTTATGTAAACCGACATATTTATAGCCAAACCTTCCGAGCCGAATATTTTTCCTCTTGATAGTGTCGTTTTCAAATTATTTTGCCAAATTTTCCAGGTAGGAGAATTTTTTTCAAGTGAAAAAACACCTATATTTATATGAGGTGCAAAAGCTAACTTTCTAGAGTCTTTTTCTGAGATGCCAGAAGATTTTGCATGTTTATAGTTTTGTGACTTAATAATTGCTAATTTTCCAATCAGCCATTTTACTTTTGATATAATCTTATATCCTGGCCCAATAGTCTGTGTAATTCCTAATTTGTTATCATTACATGCAGTAAAATAATTTTCTATACATTGCCATGAGTTAACCCAGGCGTCAGAATCAATCCAGAGATATTTATCAAAATTGGGAAAATAATTTGGCAAAAAAGCTCTACTGACTTGACTTTTTAACCATTCTTTTTTTTTTTTAAAAAAGGGAATTTCAATATCCCATTCAGCTTTTTTGATTGAAAAAACCTTATCTTTAAGTTTTTGAATTTGATGATCTTCTAGACCAGCATCTAAAACACATATTGATATATTTTTGCTTTCTGGAAATCTTTTAATTGAGTCTATAAGCTCAGTTAGCATATGATAATAATTAGTATCAGCCAGAGTAACTATAGTTCGTTTTTTTTCCATTTTTTATTCTTCAAAGTGTTTATTGCTATTAAAACTACAAATTACCTTATTTAAAATGGAAACCAAGTATTAATTTTAGAGATCTAGTTCAAAATATGGTTGATCAAGATTTAAAATTAACAAGAAATGAAATCTTGTAATATGTTTTACATATGGTTACATTGATACGCAAAATTATTTGCGGGCATAGCTCAGTGGTAGAGCGTCTCGTTGCCAACGAGAAGGTCGAGGGTTCGAATCCCTTTGCCCGCTCCATTTTGTAAATATGACAGATCTTCACAAAAAAAAATGTATAGCTTGTGATGGAAGTATACCTTCCTTTGATATAACTGAAATACATAAATATTTAAAAAAAGTGGATGGATGGGATGTTAAAAAAAATAAAGATCAAAATTATTATCTCTTAAAAGAATTTAAGTTTTCAAATTTTTTAGAAAGTCAAAAATTTATAAATAAAATAGGTGAATTGTCTGAAAATGAGGGACACCATCCTGACATTTCTTTTGGCTGGGGTTATGCTAAAATAACAATATTTACTCATGCGATTAAAGGTTTGGCCGAGAGTGATTTTATTCTTGCAGCTAAAATTGATAAAATTTAATTAGTGATTAAAATGTCTTTTACCAGTAAAAATCATTTTTATTTTACCATCATTAGCCTCATTGATTACTTCTTGATCTCTGATAGATCCACCTGGCTGAATTATTATTTTAACTCCAGATTTTATTAGTGTTTTGATTCCATCGGAAAAAGGAAAAAAGGCATCAGATGCCGCAATAGAGTTTTTAATCATTTTTGGCTGAAATTTCTTTGCTTTTTGAGTTGCTATTTTACAGCTGTCTAGCCTACTTGGTTGTCCAGCTCCTATACCAATGGTAGAGAAATTATTTGTTAAAACAATAGCATTAGATTTTACAAACTTGCAAATGTTGAAAGCAAACTCTATTTCCTTAAGATCCTTTTTAGTAGGTTTCATTTTCGTTACAAATTTTAGTTCTTTTTTGTTGAATATAATTTTATCTTTTTCTTGAATCAAAAAAGATTTATCAAATTTTTTGATCATTGTTTTGCTTTTTTGTTTGTACTTAGAAATGTCTACTATTCTTAAATTTTTTTTTTTCTTTAAAATTAATAATGCTTCTTTATCAAAGCCTTTTGCTAAAATTACTTCAAGAAAATTTTTACTAATTTCTTTTGCTAGTTTTATGTCAATTTTATAATTACACGCTATTACACCACCAAAAGCACTAATAGGGTCACTTTTAAAAGCATTCTTAAAAGAAATAATAGGTGAGATATTTGTTGATACACCGCATGGATTTGCGTGTTTTATTATAACGGTTGTTGGCTTTTTTTTTACAGAAGTTAAAATATCAAGTGATGCATAAATATCTCCGTAATTGTTATAACTTAATTCTTTGCCACTAATTTTGTACATTCCTAGGTCTTGATCGTTAAAGTCACTAACATAAATTGAGCTTTTTTGATGTGGATTTTCACCATATCTTAAATTTTCAAGTTTTTTTCCAAAAATTGTTTTTCTCTCAGGAAAATCGATATTTAATTGATTATTAAACCATGATGCTATCATCGAGTCGTAGTAAGCAGTTAGACCAAAAGCTTTTGCAGACATTAATTCTCTAAATTTTAAACTAGTTTTTCCATTAAATTTTTCCATTTCAAGTATTAAGTTTTGATAGTCATCTTTACTAGTAATTATTGTCACATTTTTGTGATTTTTTGCAGCAGCACGTACCATAGTCGGTCCACCTATGTCGATATTTTCTATAATATCATTTTGTTTTTTTGTATTAACTACGACTTTTTGAAAAGGATAAAAATTAACAATTATTAAATCTATAGATGGAAAATTTTGTCCCTTCATTTGATTTAAATGATTTTTATTTGATCTATCATGTAAAATACCTGCATGTATTTTTGGATGAAGTGTTTTTACTCTTCCATCCAACATTTCCTTAAAGCCAGTATATTTTGATACTTCAACACAGTTATAACCGAGATTTTTGATAAATTTGTATGTTCCACCCGAACTAATTATATTAACTTTAAATTCTTTGAGAACTTTTAGAATTCCTGATAAGTTTTCTTTGTTTGACAATGAAATTAAAGCATTCTTAATTTTTTTTTGCATTTAAATATTTTTTTTTATATCCCAGTTTATAGTTTCTCTATTACTTATTAGTTTTCCCGATATAACGATACAGAAATTATTTAATATTTTATTTCCACCTAAAAATACACTTTTTTCTACATTTATATTTTGTTTGTTAGATGAAAAAACCAAAGATTTATTTTTTTTAAATTGTATTAATATACTATTACCACCCCTAGTTTTAATAGCTTCTATTCCAGGATATAAATGAAAATGAATTGAGTAATTAACACTATTTACGTTTTTATCATTAATCATATAATCATTTCCATATATACAATTATTATTTTTATCCATAATAATTTCTCTTTTGTGTCTATATCCAAATTTTTTTAAGTAAGCATCGTGAGAAGCAAATACTTTTATTTCATTATCATTTTCTTCAAGTTTTATATCTGAAATTTTGAAATTGTTTTTTAACGAAACACCAAAAGCTCTGTTTAAAATCCTACTTCTTTCAAATTTAACAACTGAAGTATCATTAATGCACAATGAAGATTGTGCGGAAGTTAATTTACTAAGCAGTAGTGCTTTTTTAGAAATATTTATTCCATAACCGCAATTAGTTATAATTTTCTGTTTTTCAAAAAAATATTCAAAAGATAAAGGTCCTGATTGATAGGTACTTGAATAATTTTTTTGTGGTGGAGCATTAACATCAAAAAAAATAGTTTCACTTTTTTCTTTTAAAACATAAATACCGCCTACTAAATCTTTAGAATTTTTTAATTTGATATTTAGATTTTTTAAATAAGTAAAATAATTATCTAAATTTTGATCAGTACTACCATTAAAAAGAGGAAGTTTATCTTCAGGTGTTGTTATTTTCTTTAAACATTTTAAATTTCTCTCAATTATTTCATCTAAGAAACTAGGTATAAAATTTTGTGAGTCTTTTGTACTCTCTTTTATAAGAACAAAATACTTAGAATAAACTAATAAATCATTTGGATTCTTTGATAGAGGAAAACCATTTTCATCAAAAAATTCTTTTATTAATTTTTCTAATTCTTTTAAACTAAAACTTATATTTACTTCATAATCTTTAAAAACCAAACCTGATAAATAAATAGATGTTAAAATTTCTATTTTTTTAATTCCATCTCTTTCAAATCTGAAATTTTTTTTTAAATGATTGATTTGAATAATTAAAGATTCTAGAAATTCATTTTTAAATGTAAAATTACTACTATTCAAAATTATTTCTGCATTAAATATCCAGCTTATAATTCTTTTGCTTGCTACTGAGCTTTCCCATATTGCAGGGGTATAACTTTTATTTTTTTGGATCCATAAGCTAATAATTTTTCTTATTAATGAACTTTGATTTTTTCTATCAACTAAATTGAGCCATAAAAAATTATTTAAATTTATTTCTTCTTTTTTAGTTTTCTTTTGATCCCAGAAATTATTTTGATCTATATTTGAAATTTTGTGTGAAAAATTATTATTACTCGTAAAAGATGAAAGTAAGGTAGGGTTAGGAAAGAAATAAAAATTTTTAGGTATTTGTGACTCTAATGATCTATTATAAAAATTTGTAGTAAAATAAGCTTTCTTAAAAAATTTAATAAAATTTATTTTTAAAGCCAAAAAGTAAAAGTACGCACTTTTTATATTAAGCATTTTCTAATTCGATCGAAGTAAATCAATATTTTTTTTTAGGTCACCGTTATTTTCTTTGAAAATTGTTGAACCCGAAACCAATATATTAGCGCCAGCTTCTTTTGCCATTTTACAATTATTAAAATTTATTCCACCATCTATTTCTATATCTAGATCAATTTTTTTTTCTAAAACTATATTTTTAACTTCTTTAATTTTATTAATAACCTCAGGCATAAATTTTTGCCCTCCAAAACCAGGTTCTACACTCATAATAAGTACTAAATCTATCTCCTCTAAAAATTCTTTAATTAAGTTTATGCTTGATTTTGGTTTTAGAGAAATTCCAACTTTTTTTCCCTCCTTTTTTATCAATTCAATTGTTTTAGACATGTTATTTGTTGCCTCCGGATGAAATGTAATTATATCTGCTCCAGCATTTGCAAATTCCGTTATATATTTATCTACTGGAGAAATCATTAAATGCACATCAAAAGTTTTTTTTGTTAAAGGTCTCAAGTTTTTAATAACCTCTGGACCTATAGTAATGTTAGGTACGAAATGACCATCCATTACATCAACATGTATGTAGTCAGCACCAGCTTTATCCAAAGCAACTATATCCTCGCCTAATTTACTAAAATTTGCCGAAAGTATAGATGGAGAAATTTTTATCATAGAGGACATATTTAACTTATATTTTAATTGATAATCTTGTCAAAAAAATAAATATTTAGTTCTGAATAAATTCACTATCTACTAAAAATTCGGTAAAGTTCTTTAGCAATTTCACTATCTATCGGTAGAGAAAGCATGCCAAAAGACCCATAACCCAATAACCATGGCATTACGTAAAATCTAAATATATAAAAGTAGAAAGCAACATATAAAGGAATAATTGGTCTAGCTAGAAAACTAGGTGTTATTACATCAAAAATCCTAAGCAATGGATTGGTAGCCCTAACAAAAGCTTTCATAAAGAAAAAATTTGAGTCTTCTCTTTGAAAAATATTCATTGCAGACCTTCCAATTAGTGTCCACATAACAATTCCAAGAATATAATCTAAAACTAAAATCCACAGAGGCATAATTTATAATACATTTATTTTGATAAAAAAAAAGGGGCGAAAACTCGCCCCTTTTTAATTTAAATTATTTTATTACTAGTGCTGTTTACCAAGAATAGTTCTTCCGCTAGGTATCCTAACTTCTTCAACCATTCTTTGTGTTGCAGCATCAGGTGCTTTAGTCATCAAACTCACAACAACCATAACCACTAAACATACTGGAGCACCGATCATACCAAATCTTAGGTGATCAATACCTAACCAAGGATCATTACCCATAAATTTAGGATATACCCAGATTAAGTACATTGTTCCAGCTGCAAGACCAGAAAGAATTCCAGCTATTGCACCTTCTTTAGTAGCTCTCTTCCACCATACACCGAGTACTAGTGGGAAGAATAAGCCTGACATTGCAAAGTCAAACGCCCATGCAACTGCACCAAGGATACTAGTGATACGCATTGATGCAATGTATGCACCAGCGGCACCAATTACGACTAATAGAACTCTGGCTACTATTAATCTTTTTCTAACATCCGCTTTTGGATCAACCATTTTGAAGTAAACGTCATGTGATAATGCGTTTGCTATCGCTAATACTAATCCATCTGCAGTTGACATAGCTGCTGCCATACCACCGGCTGCAACTAATCCTGAGATTACGTAAGGTAGTCCTGCAACTTCTGGAGTTGCTAACACTACTACACCTGTTCTCATGAACCATTCGTTTAACTGAAGTATGCCGTCGTTGTTAAAGTCAGCAATAAATACTTGCTTTTGAGCAGACCAAGCCTGAACCCAGTCTATTGCCATAACATCAGAAATAGATTTTCCAATTATACCTGTTGGTAAATTAGGATCTATTAAAGAAATTTTCGACAATGTTGCAAGCATAGGTGCTGATGAGTAAAGCAAGAATATAAAGAATAGCGACCATGCTACTGA
>TARA_B100001093_G_scaffold438455_1_pt1 | contig 22142 bp, 15 predicted proteins | sample TARA_B100001093 | Tara Oceans TARA_B100001093 (sample SAMEA2623116) | marine metagenome | biome: marine biome (ENVO:00000447); feature: surface water layer (ENVO:00002042); material: "saline water (ENVO:00002010), including plankton (ENVO:xxxxxxxx)" | depth 5 m | reverse complement strand
TTTTCAGCAGTACAATTCATTGACGATGACTGATTGGGTCGGTCATGGGCAAGGGTAAAAAGGTCAAAAAGACCAAAGTAAGAGTTGCCCATGAGTTACCAAAACGTCGTAGAATGGCAATTCAAGAAGCTTTAGCTGCACATCAAACAGAAGACCGTCCTGAGTGGGATCGTGGAGCAGAATGGGGCAATATTAGGCTGTTTCGTAAAATAATCAAACCAGGAACGATAAGAACCATTTCACTCCCGCTTTTGGAAGTTGATCTTGGAGACCCATGGCCAATTCCTGTTACCGTAATACATGGAGTAAGACCGGGACCAACAATCACGGTACTAGGGGGTATTCACGGAGATGAATTAACTGGTGCTTCAGCATGTACGCATCTTTTGTCAAATGCATTTACCGACATTGGTAAATCATTAGACCCAACTCAAATGGCAGGAACTTTGAGAATTGTTCCAGTTGTCAATCTACCTGGATACCGAAGTAAATCGAGATACTTCCCCGATGGTAGAGATTTGAATAGAAATTTTCCTGGAGATTTTAAAGGCTCCACGACAAAGCGAGTTGCAGCGCAAGTATGGAAATACTTACTCAATGATAGTGATGCCATTATCGATTTGCACAGCGCAGCAAAAGGCCGCTCTAATATGCCCCAGATTAGAGTTGATTTAGCTCATGCCAGTTCTAACATACTAGCAAAGGCCTTTGGAATTGAAATCTTACTTGACTCCAAACCGCCAAAGGGTTCTCTTAGAAAAGTAGCAAATGAACAAGACATACCGTCAATTACTTATGAGGGAGGAGGAGCAAATTTGATTGATAATACTACCGTAAAGGTGGCAATACATGGGGTAATGAATATACTCAGGTCGTTAAGAATGGTGCCCGGAGCTCCAAACAGACCTAGATTTAGGATGCTTGCAAGTGGTTCAAGATGGCTTAGAGCTAGTGAAGGAGGATTACTGGACATGTTTGTATCCTCGGGCTCTGTAATGAGAGAAGGCGAAGTTATAGCAACTATATCTGATCCAGCAACTCCGGGACTTACTGTCGATATTGTCGCCCCAGAAGATGGATTATTAGTTGGCGCTGCAACTAATCCATTTACGGCCTCTGGAATGCCTGTTGGACACTTTTTACCAGTTGCAAAACATATAACACTATTAGAACAGCAGATAGATAAAAATGGCTATTTCATTGTGTGTGGTTCCGATGAAGAACCGTCATGGCGAGACGAAGTTGATGTTGACGAAGTTGCAGTAGATGGTGAATGGAGTGGTGGAAGTGTTGATAGCGAGTGGGTTAACTCGAATTCTAACCAAACCAATCCAGATACTTACCGGGAATTTGAGTAATCAACTATTCAAATATTGAGCCACTTCGGATTCAATCTCTGCATCAGTCATATTCCTACTTTGGCTTTTAGCGACCTCAAACATGTGCGCTACCAGTGCATCTGAAACCTCGTAGCCGTTTTGTTCAAGCCACCAGATTATGTTCGAGCGACCGGCCATGTGACCGATACGAATTACCTGTTTAAGCCCAAAATCACCAGCTGGAACACCTGAATATACCCTGTCTGCAAGCCAATCATCACCTTTTCGCATTGCTTTGATAACTGCTGAAGCATGAACTCCAGTACCGGTTTCAAACGCATCTGTACCAAATATTGGATAATTTCTGGGCAGTGGAACTTCAATGTACTTATTCGCCATTCTAGTATATTCATCTAGTAAAGTCAAATCATTGTCTATTACACCCATTAATTTGAGATTGACCAACGTTTGATCAATTGGGGCATTTCCTGCTCTTTCCCCTACACCAAGAGCCGTTCCATGAATCACGTCTGCACCTGCCTCAACTGCAGCGATATTGTTAGCAACACCTAGACCACGATCTTGGTGACCATGCCAGTTAACCTCGATTTGGTTTCTTTGATAACCACCGTCTTTGATGACTTCCTCATCAATAAAATTCAGTAATTTCTTAACTCCATTTGGAGTTACATGCCCGCAAGTATCACAAACACAAAGTCTTCTTACACCAAGCTCCATAGCCCTTTGATAGATTGCTTTCACATCTTCTGGATTTGACCGTGTAGTGTCTTCAGTCACAAACATAACTGGCACTTCATTTTCTACTGCATATGAGACTGCTTTCTCCATTGTGGAGATTAGTTTTTCCATTGTCCATCCTTCGGTATATTGCCTAATAGGACTAGTACCTAAAAATGCAGAAGCTTGGATTTCCATTCCGTGTTGTTGTTGCATCTGCACCAGCGGTTCAATGTCATTCATTAATGTCCTAACCGCAGCACCGGGCCTAATTTGGTAATCGTTCTCAGATATGTGCGCAAGCATTGCACTAATGTGTTCTCGATGAAATGGGCCCGCACCTGGTAGGCCTAAATCGACTTTTTGAATACCCAGCCTTTCCATGTAAGAAAGAAGTTCAATCTTTTGTTCTATAGACGGATTTCTAGCGCTTGGGCTCTGTAATCCATCCCTCAATGTTTCATCATCGAACCATACATCGTGAGGGTGATTTGCTGGGTTACGATTAATCTCATAATCGATAACATTCCAATCATAAATTAATTTATTCGTATTCATGGGTATCACCTCTAGACACTCGGTTATTTCAACCACAGGCGTTATTCAATTTGAAGTCGTCGATTTATCAATCACTCTTCTTCATTTAGAGTATCACCGGATTGTTCTGAGTCAAATTCATCTTCATCTTCAATCAAATCAGCAGGCAATCTAGCGACAAAAATAATCTCGTCGGTAAACCCAGATTTACCCTTATTCCTTAATTCCATGATTCTTGTTCCTTTTGATTTTTTAGATTTAGTCTCTTTTGTTTGATTTGCTCTAAGCCTAATCATCATGCCCTTCTTGGTCAATACAAACAGATTATCTTCTAGGTCAGGAATATGTCTAGCCGCAATTATTTCATCATTCTCATCCTTGTTGATGTTCATAGTAAAAGCACCCTTTGCACCTGGATTGGTTTTCCTGTAGCCATCAGTACGCTCCATTAAATCGCCAGTGTCTTTATCCACTTTCTGAATTCCAGCAGCATCTAGGTATGGTATTTTCTCTGCTGTACCAAGTCGACTTCGCTTAGCCATTCCATACTTTGAAATTGTCAAGATTTGCGTTTCGGTATTATCTGTTGCGATCATACCAACAACGTGTCCTCCATCTGCACCTTTCCTAGTACCTGTTTTGATGCCATAGACACCAGCAGAAACTCTTCCGGATGCTCTAATCTTACCACAGGCAAATCTACTTGCAAACCCTGTGCTGGAAATCATTACGATATCTGAATCATCAGTTCCGCACCTTACGTTGACTAAACTGTCCCCATCTAATTTGAATCTTAGAGCATATTTCCCGTTACGATTGATTTTGACATATTCTTCTAATCGAGTTTTCTTTATCAAGCCCAATTTCGTAGCGAATAGTAAGTAGTTACCCTCTGCGTTTTCTAATTGCTCTCTTGAGATTGGAAGAATTGTTACTATGTTTTCGTCATCCCTGAGGCTTTCTAATAAATTCCTAATGTGACCGCCTCTAGAATGCCTACTACCAAGTGGTGTTTCCCATGCCTTCAGACCATAAACGCGACCTTGGTCGGTAAATATCAATAATCTGTCCTTACTGAAACATGTAATGATTAGTTGTGGTGTATCTTCAGCCTTCGTAGCTACTCCCTTGAGACCTTTGCCGCCTCTGTTTTGGACTCTAAATGATTCAACTGGTAAATGCCTGATATAATTGTCTTCACTAAGAGTGATAGCAATAGCTCGCTCTTCAATCAAATCTTCACGATCCATTGAAAGTGGCATTGGGTCAATGTAAGAACGTCTGTCATCGCCATGCTTCTCAACCATCTCGTTAAGTTCATTGAGCAATATGTCTAATCTTCTTAGCCTTGATGAAATAATATCGTTAAGATCTGCTATCTTGAGTTGCAACTCAGAATACTCATTTTGTACTTTTTCAACGTCAAGTCGACTCAATTGGTACAATCTTCTCTCAGCTATTGCTTTGGCTTGTGCTTCACTGAAATCAAACTTTTCTATTCCACTCATGGTTTCGTCGCCTCGCAAAATAGTTTCAAACTGTTCACGGCTGGCACTTGCTTTACCTACTGCAATAACATCATCAATCCTATCTTGTGCTTTGACTAGCCCTTCTAATATGTGAGCCCTAGATTCGGCTTTTTCCAATTCAAAGATAGCGCGACGCTCAATTACCGATTCCCTGTGTCCAACATAAGTATGTAGAATAACCGGTAGAGTAAGTAAAACTGGTCTGCCGTCTAGTATCCCCATCATATTAGCAGAATAAGATTCTTGCAAACGACTTGATTTGTATAATTGGTTCAAAACCGCATGGGGATCTGCATTATTTTTCACTTCAATAACTACTCTAATTCCTTCTTTAGAGGATTCATCTCTGATATCTCTAATGCCCACAACAGTACCTTTGCTAACTAAATCTGCAATGTGTACAAGCATGTCTGCCTTTTTGACCTGATAGGGGATCTCGTGGATAATGATTCTCTTACCATTTTGATCATCTAATACATCACACTTTGAACGGACATGAAATCTACCTTTTCCAGTCGAGTACATATCGAAAATACCATCAACACCGTGAATTCCTGCTCCTGTCGGGAAATCTGGACCTCTTACGTGCTCCATATATTCTTCTATAGAAATATTAGGGGGTTTATTTTCATCTACACCTTCCTCAATAATGGTGTTGATATGCAAATTAATTGCACCTGCGACCTCTGTCAAATTATGTGGAGGTATTCGGGTAGCCATACCAACTGCAATTCCATCACTACCATTCAGTATCAAATTTGGCAGTCTTGACGGAAGAACTGTGGGTTCGTTCTCTGAATCATCAAAGTTGGGTTGAAAGTCAACCGTATTCTTATCGATATCTTCTAGCATATGTTTTGAAATCTTATCTAGTCTACTCTCAGTGTATCGCATAGCAGCAGGTGGGTCACCATCGATAGAACCAAAATTTCCTTGGCCGTCAACTAATGGATATCTCAAAGAGAAATCTTGTGCCATTCTAACCATTGTGTCATAGATAGATTGATCGCCGTGTGGGTGATATTTACCCATTACTTCTCCCACTGATCTAGCAGATTTACTAAATTTCTTTTCAGATGTATGCCCGCCTTCGTGCATACCATAAAGCACTCTTCTGTGAACTGGTTTCAAGCCATCTCTAGCATCTGGTAATGCTCTTCCGATGATCACTGACATTGCATAGTTGATGTATGAAGTCTTCATTTCCTCTTCAAGTGGTTGATTCAATATATTTCCTTTAGGAACGTTATCTTGTTCCTCATCAATGGGTTCGTTGTTTTCTTCTTCAGATGTCAAGGTTAGTCACCTCCTTTGCATGCATTTCGATAAACGCCCTTCGATCTGGTACGTCTTCTCCCATTAGAATTTCAAATAGTCTATCTGACTCTTCTGCATCTCTGATGGTAACTTTCAGCATGGTTCTTGTTTCGGGATCCATGGTAGTCTCCCATAATTGTTCTGGATTCATTTCTCCAAGACCTTTGTAACGTTGCACTCCGATTTTGGCTGATGGATTGCCGGCTTTTAATTCCTCAATTATGGAATCTCTTTCCTCATCGCTGAAGGCATATTTGCTAACTCTGCCCTTGGAAAGTTGGTACAACGGGGGTTGTGCAATGTAGACGTGCCCTTCGGTAATTGCCGGGCGCATAAATCTCCACAAGAAAGTCAGCATCAGTGTTCGAATGTGAGCCCCGTCAATATCTGCATCAGTCATAATTATTATTTTAGAATAGCGCAATTTTTCTGGATTAAAAGAACCCTCATCATCGGGATTATTTCCAACTCCGGCACCTAATGCTCTAATCATTGTTTGAATCTCTTGATTTTGGAATACTTTCACGAGATTCCTCTTTTGTCTTTCTACATTGAGTATTTTACCTCTCAACGGAAGAATTGCTTGTATCCTGCGGTCTCTGCCAGTCTTAGCAGAACCACCAGCAGAATCACCCTCTACCAGATATACTTCACATTCAGATGGGTCCCTAGATTGGCAATCCGCTAGCTTACCCGGTAGACCACCACCTTCTAGAACACCTTTCCTCCGAGTCAATTCTCGAGCTTTTTGGGCCGCTTTTCTAGCCTTAGAGGCCAATAAAGCCTTTTCAATGACGATTTTAGCAACCGAGGGGTTTTCTTCAAAGAATTCCCCAAGCTTTTCATAAACAACAGTTTGGACAATACCTGTCACCTCACTGCTGACTAATTTGTCTTTAGTCTGGGAAGAAAATGAAGGATCAGGGTGCTTTACACTGACCACTGCAGTAAGACCTTCTCTGACGTCATCTCCTGAAAGACTCTCGCCTTTCAATAAATTCTTTTTCTTAGCATATGAATTCAAGCCACTAGTTAGGGCAGTTCTTAGCCCCGACATGTGCGTACCGCCATCTTTGTTACGGATGATATTAGTATAGCATCTAATCGATTCGCTAAACGCACTTGACCATTGCAAAGCAAGGTCTACTGTCACTGTCCCTATTTCTAGTTCTTTGTCGCCAGAGATAACAATTACCTCTTGGTGCATTGCTTCTCTAGAGATATTTAGCTGAGAGACGAATTCACTAATGCCGCCTTCATAAAGATGTTTTACCGTATGGTGTTCTTCTTCTCTTTCGTCAGAAATTACAATCTCAAGTCCAGCATTTAAGAAAGCTGTCTCCTTCAACCTAGTATCTACTTGGTGGAACTCGAATTCGACAATTTCAGTAAATATGGTCAAATCCGGCTTAAATGCAATGATTGTCCCAGTATCTTCACAATCGCCAACTATCTTAAGAGGCGCTGCTGGAACACCAGCATGATACATTTGTTGATGCACCTTACCATCTCGATGGATAGTGACTTCCATCCACTCTGAAACTGCATTCACTGCTGAAACCCCTACGCCGTGAAGCCCTCCTGACACTTTGTATGAGCTGTTATCGAACTTACCACCAGCATGGAGTTTAGTCATTATCACTTCTGCAGCGGAAATTCCAAACTCATCGTGTAGTCCAACAGGTATACCGCGGCCGAAATCTCTAACAGAGAGTACTCCGTTTGGCTTTAATACTACTTCGATCTTGTTATTATATCCTGCAAGATGTTCGTCCACAGAGTTGTCCACTACTTCCCAGATACAGTGATGTAATGCGGAACCATCATGAGGGTCTCCGATATACATCCCCGGGCGTTTTCTAACGGCCTCAAGGCCTTCTAATACTTGTATGCTTGATGCACTATAATCGTCACTCATTGTTGGTTCACCTCATGGTAAAGAATTGAATAAATTCATTTCGTATTTTGTAGGGTTATGATTTTCGCTTTTTTTGCCCGAAAATGAGCCGCTGTCTAACGAATACTACTTGTCCCCTCCCCTACCAATTGGAATCGGAGAAGGGGGTACTTTAAGGTACTGCAATTGGAGTGTTTTTAGTGCTGATTATTAGACAAAAATAACCACCTCAGTATGACGAAATAGAGAGTTTTGGAAAGAATTTACAGCCGTGAGCATTAATAACGACTCCTAATTGGCCAAGTCATGGCTGAACCGAAAGTATGTGTGTCGCTTGAAGCAATCTCTGTAGAAGAGATGATTGATGAAGCAACAAGAGCAAATATTGCAGGTGCAGATTATGTCGAGGTAAGGTTTGACAAATTATATCTGAATAAGCCGGAACCAATAATTTCCGTTAATGACGACGGAGAAGAAATATCCAAGATACCACCCATCGAAGAATGGGGCGTCAAAGATTTCTCAGAAATCGATATCGATGCTGCTATTTCAAAGTTAAAGGATGGAATCCCGGTACCGGTAGTATTTACCGTTAGATCTGTTCGAGAAGGTGGTTTCTTTGCAGGAAACGAATCACAAAGACTGGACATTCTAGAAAAAGCAATCCATTCAGATGTAACATTTGTCGACATTGAATTATCGATTGACACCAAAGACAGGAATAAACTAATGAAGTCTGCTGAGAAATCAAACTCAAAGGTAATTGCCTCGATACACGAAACAAAAGCGACACCTAATGCCGAAGAGATTGTAAATTTGGTAAAGGACAATAAGGATAACGGAGATATCGTGAAATTCTGCTCCTTTGTAAGCAACCATAGAGATGCATTGCAAATCCTTGAAGCGGCAAATTCACTGGTTGGAGAGGAGTCATCTCACTGCTTAATGGGACTAGGAAATGGTGGCGATTGGGTTCGCCTCCACGCACCAGTACTTGGCCAAGAAATGGTTTACGCAACAATGCAGAATAGTTTCAGACTATCTGACAAGGGACTGATAAATGTCAGAGACCTTAGAGATGCATGGGCACTGATGGAATACTGATTAAGTTTCTTTATCGAGTTCTATGCTAGGATAAGATTTCTGCTCTTCTGGCTGCTCATCACCCGTTATTGGCGGCAATTCTGCTGGCCGCTCCAAAGAAGGAACTAGGCCACTATTTGGCATATTTTCCGCTTGCTCCATGCCTGATTTCATATATCTTGCATTCAAAATGAATGGGAATATTACAACGCCAATCATCATTAGCAAAAAGACCAATGCAACAGTATAATTTGGCAAAATAAATGATCGCTCAGTTGTTATAATTGTTACATCAGCCGCAGTTACAACGCCTGGTGCAGGAGAATCACTATCATGATTATTATCCCAAGTATCTATCACTATGTAGAAATTTTGCCACTGCTCGGAGCCAAATATTGGGGTATAGGACTCTGGACCATCTAGATTTAGTGCGAAATTAATCTCATCAACCGACTCATATTGGTGTGCATCTCGGTAAGTTCTCCAGCCGGTGAAATCCATACTCCTCCATTCTGGAGAAACATCACTCAATGAATCAGCTATATCCCAATAAAAACTATTTTCAGAATGATAAGAATAATACAATTCAGTATAACGTTCATATTCTGATGTGGTCATCAAATAAACATCGGCTGAATAGTCATTGTCTGTTTCATTTAGAGATTGTAGAGAGATACAGATAGTTGTACGATGCTGCGCAGATAAGTTAACTCTTAATGCACCTATACTATCATTGCCTACCAACATAGTAGCATGATGATTAGAAGTAAGCGGCTCTAGTTGAGATCCTCCGTCCCAGTATCGATACATCCACTCTTCTTCGGGATTCAGTTCAGTAGGCTCCCTTGCCTCGGATGGGAATTGTTGTGACTCATGATCTCTACCCCTTTTGCCATCATCATCATCATAATCGCCAAATCCCCAATACATGTCATAATAATTATAATGCGGCACTAAAGCAGATCTTCCGACAGTTTGATTCCACAACACTGGCTCTATATCTCCATTACAAGCGTCAGCAGCAGACGCATTACCAACTAGATAATAATTAGGGGCACCGGTAGCAAACATAGGCACCATGAAAACTATTATCATGAAGATTACTACTTTCTTACTCATGCCTTACCACCATTTATGCCACTACTAACCAGTTCTATATTGTAACTATCAAATTCTTCTTCTTAATGGCCTTACGTAACCACTATCTTCACTTCTACGCTCTTCTTTAGATAATATCCCCGGGGCCGGTGGAGGAGTATGTTGGTCCATACCAAGCAAGCCACCTTGAACTTCAACGTGCTCCACGTCGGTGTATGTTTCTGCAGCTTGTTTAGCCTCATCTTCTAACTCTGATGATTCCCTCAATACTAACCAGCCTAGAATCAAGGCAACGGCAATTAATGCAAAGTAGGTTGCAAGATCAGAGCCTGCATCTTTAACCCATGAAGTCCAATCTTCTAGTTCAAAATCTGATAATGATGGTTCAGGATCTGGTTTAGGTGAAACTTGCAAGGTTTCTTCCATAGAGGTACATATCCCTAAACTATCACATGCTTCCACAATAATAGTGTAACTGCCCGATTCATTCCACAAACTCTCAATTCGATAATTGACTGCGTTAGGTTGAGGAGTAATATAATCATCTTCCAATATCCCATTTTTGTTTGAGTCTTTGTAAATGTCAATATCCCATCTTACTACAAGATCGGGATTTAGCGATTCATCTCGGTCGAATAATGACCCATCTTCGATATTCAAGTCACGATATAATAGGATATTGTTAGCGACTTCAAAATCAGTAATATTTGCGCTTAAATAGGCTTTTTCCTCAATGATTATATCATCCGGAATTTCGATCTTTTTGATTTCCGGCGGCTCATCAACGACTATAGTAAAGACTTGCTTACTTACGTCTCCAGTCCCGTATGAATCCCTGACAGTTAATGTAACAGTGTAGGCCCCCGGCGTATCATAATAATGCCATGGCGAAGCTTGTTTTGATAGTGGTGTTGCATCACCGAAATCCCAAGTATATTCTACAATACCATTCCATTGATCATTATTTTCATCGTTTACAGGAGAGTATTTGCCCTCATACCTCCGATCCCCATCTCTTGTACCCTCTGAGTCAAAATATAGCATCAAATTAGGGGCTGTATAGGTATTTTCTGCTTCATCAAAGGTGTGAGTCCAAGAATCAGGTAAGAAACCTTCTGGACGAGGGGTATTTTTGTCCATTTGTTGCCCATCGACCCATCCATCCAATATTTGAACGGAAATTATTGGCAGTGGGTTTTGAACCCTAACAATGATTTTCTTAACTGTGCTATCCGCACCGTTTTCATCCGTCACAAATAGTGAGACTTCGTGGGTTCCAGGTTCGGTGAAGGTGTATGTAGTAATGGCATTTTCACTGAATTCATCACTACCAAATGACCAATTATAAATTAATCCAGCAGAATCGCCAGTAGTTGAATCTATGTCATAAGAAGAGATTCCATCAAATGTGTATGGGACATCAACAAAACCATCCTCGGCTCTAAAGTCTATAGCCGAAGTCTCGCCGTTCTCTGTAATCCTTACAATGAAGTCTGCTACAGGAATTTGATTTAACACATTAACAAATAATTGTGTAGTAGATTGGCTACCGTCATCATCGGTAACTGTCAGAGTTACGATTTTTATTCCAGGAGAATCCCAAGAGGGGTTAGGATAAGTATCACTTGAAGTGGTCTGTAAAAAGTCGTCTCCTTGATCGGTAATCCCACCATTTAGGTTAACACCTTCTGGAAATACCCAATCATATGAAACAATTGTTCCATCGTCATCAGCAAATACATCTGGCATTGGGACTGAAGTGTATGTGTAAGTGGTCAAATTATCTGAAAAGATTTGATATGGAACTCTATTATTGACAAATACACTAATCGAAACAGTACCAGTATTGAAGCCATCAAATACCGACAGAGTCAAATTGTACTCTTCTACTTCTTGATTGATTGCATCCCATTTATGCTGGACTAGATATTTACCTGTGTCAGAATCTAATGTTCCATCACCCCACTCCCATTGGAAATCTAAATTACTCAAAGGAACATTGTCCACAGTCCGAGAAGCAGAAAATTGAATTGTTTGCTCTGTCAAGATACTAATATTGTCTGTAATGACAACGTTATTTACTGTAATAACTGGAATTGGCACTGAATCATCTGTAACATTTATTTGAACAACATCTGTTTCAGACCAGGTATTCCCTTGATCCATTATTCGCAACGTTGCGTTATACAATCCAGCATTTTGATAAGAACGTGTTGGGGATTTCAAATTAGAAGTGACTGAATCACCAAAGTCCCATGCATAAGCAACCGGTTGGTCTAGGTATGGCAAGGTATTATTGTCTAGGGACAAACCCCAAGCATCAAATCCGTCACCGACAAATTGTATGTTTTCCCATGTTTGAGACACATTAGTAGAAACTGATGCATTTGCAGTTGGACGCATATTGGATAAAGCCCAAGCTTGGGTTGAAACACTGTCAACAAGAGTTCCAATCATATCGTACATGTCAAACTTGACCGTATACTGACCATCATTTGGCGCAGTAAACCAAATATTGCTGTTTGAGTTAACACCACCACCGGCTGAAATTCTAGAAGTCTTCTCGTCAATTATGTTACCACTAGAATCTAAAATGCTGATATCAACATCTAAATCTTCGAAAAAGGCGTTAGAGAAAACATCAAAGTTTACTTGAACAGTGTCATCATTACTATCGCCATCTCTATCTGATAAAACTGAGTTATTGATAGTCAAACTAGCAGGGGAAGTTATTCTTGCAGCTTCAACATCAACCGTTCCTTGGGGGTAAGATGAGCCGCAAGAAGTGTAATCGCAATCTGCTACTGTGCTTGCATACCAAGTTATTGCCCAAACTTCATCTGTCAAATTACCAAAACCAGGAACAAGAGCAGTAGCAACATTATTTTGGAATGTCAAGTCTGTTACTGAAAGTAGACCATCAACCATTGATTTGCTAACAATAACGCCGTCAAATTGGCTTACATCCGCAGTTAACCTAATTGTCAAAGGTGCTGGAGATGATGAGCCAGGAGTGAATTTAAATCCTCTAAGTCCCCATCCTTCAACGCTGTTACCAGTTGATGACCATGGAGTGCTCCAATCACTATTTACTTCAGTTGGCTGGGCACGACAGAAAGAATTCGAACTACAAACTGGAGTTAAGTCTAGATTCGAAAACCCGTAAATCCCTTGTTCTGAATCCAAAAATGCTGCGACTGAGAAATTAGCAAAAATCTCTCCCATGGTCCGGCCAATCGCACCAGAGGAGCCCGAAGGAGGCGATAATGCTAGATTTTGAACACTTACCCCGCCAGTAGCCGAGTCTTGAACCAATTGTCTTACTGCTGGGCCGCCACCTAAATGATCGGCCAAATACATTGTGAAAATAAATCCTGCACCGTAGTCTGCAAATCTTTGATTCCACCATCTTATGGACAATTCAGGAGCTTCTGTCCATTGATTTAGATGACTAACCAGTGTTGAGTCAGGGCCAAAGCAGAGATATATTGCTACATCTGCATTGCCTTCATCAATCCATAAATTTTCATAAGGATCCTGGGCATTGTGCAGTAAATGCTGCAATTCGTGAGCAATTATTGATTTGCCCCAGTTAAGGGTAATGTCGGCAAAGTCTATGAAAACAGACTCCCTTACACTAGCAAATGATGGAGCAAAGTAACCACCAGTATTGAATGCCCCATCAATATCGTATACTATGATTTGCACTTGACAATTGTTGTCTATATCTGGAGCAGCAAGTCCACGTCCGTCACCGTAATCTTTCCCGTAGTAAGTGGTCATTGTTGGGTAAATTGTTGAATCCCAAGACGATGCTAGATTGTTTAAAACAGTTGATGATAGAGTTCTGCCTGTTTGAACAATAAACGCCACAGTGTTGGTAGTCTTTGCGACATATGCATCAATAGAACCACCTGAAATTGGAACTGTAAGGGCGTCTCCAGTTAAGTGGGGCGTACAGACTCTACCACTTGCTCTGCCGTGAGTTACTGGTTCATATTTCATATCATCAACTCCAGGCCTTCCTGAGTCAATCCATGCCTGCTTCATGAAACCATATGCTGATACGACCGCAGTGTCTTCTTCAATCAACAAATACTCTCGACCGTCGGCAGGATCAAACTCTGTTAAATCGCCGATAATTATTCCTTGTGCATCATACTCATCATCCTGGCCGTCTAACTGTTCATCAGCCGATGCCGAGGACAAAACTGGGGTCAAAAAAGAAATTACCATCAGGCCAATTAAAAACAGTGATTTTGTAGAGCGTTTTTCCGACATGAGAGGGACCCAACTAAATGCAACCTTGCATTCAAATTAAGCAGTGAAAAAGAACTATTTAAGTGTCCGTCTGTTAGGAGTCAGTAATGCTCATTGTCAAACCGCATGACAATAACCTAAAACTCAGGGTCATATCGAGCGTATTTATCGTCTTTATTTTGATGCTGTCAACCACTATTTCTTCAAATAACTCTCAACAGATATATGTGGGAAGCGACCCCTGTGATTCAATTTCTGAATTACAGTTTAACGCTACAAAAGCCAATCAGTCGGTCTCTTGGCAAACTAGTCTAGGATATCGTTTACCCGGGTCTGATGCTTCGGCAGAACTTCGCCAATCTGTCACGGAAAACCTCACAGAATGGTCATTTACAGAATCATCGCATCAAAGAGCTAATTTTACTCTAACAAATCTAGTCGGCACTTACAGCCCTGATAATACAACGGGACAAAATGTGATATTCGTCGCTCATTATGATAGTAGGTACATAGCGGACAGGGATGCTGATGAATCAAAAAGAAACCAGCCAATTTTGGGGGCAAATGATGGAGCAAGTGGTGTTGCTGTACTAATCGAACTTGGAAGAATAATACCATCGTTACAAATTAATCATGATGTTACTCTATTTTTTACTGATGCTGAAGATCAAGGACAACCTTACAAGGCAAATACTTGGTCTTACGGCGCAGATGCTTGGGTTAGTAATTTGACCAATGATTACAAAGCAAATATCTCTGCATATATCGTAATAGACATGATAGGGGATATTTACCTTGACTTCACCAGAGTTACCAGCACCTCTGATAGGCTTTGGGAAACAATAACCCCAATAACAGCCGCACTTGGTATGATAGATGGTGAGCTGGACTGTAATGGCAATAACGGCCAAGACATCTACAATCCGGATCCAAATGATGAGAGAGGAGTGATAGACGACCATGTCGCAGCACACAATGCGGGAATCCCTGCCATTAATTTTATCGACATAAATTACGGTGAAAATGCACCTTCTTTTGGAGGGCATTGGCATACCCAGAATGATACTGCAGACAAAGTAAGTTCACAGTCGCTTAACTACATTGGATCTATTCTTGAACTTGGTTTGAGGACATCTGCTTGGAATTTGGTAGATGACATTACAAATAAAGAAAATATCAACAATACAGAAAGCAGTAACACTAACAGTGATAATTCAGCAAATTCAGATTATGGGTATAAGAAGTATATTTCATTGTTGATTGTTATTTCAGTCTTTGGCTTTTCAGTCTTTGGCTTAGTGGTGTTAATCTTTGGTTTGATTACTAAACAAAAAGAAGATTTACACTCGGATAAAGATTCTGAACAAGATGAGAGTAATAGTTGGTGGGAGAATCAAATAAAGAATAATATGAATTAGTTGCAGATATTTCTCTCTAAAGGTAATATTAAGCGCGGACAAACAAGGGAAGAGGTATTATCCGCGCACTATATCGTAACTACATGGAGGGCCTGTAATGACTGGGAAAAGTTTTGAGCAGCGCAGGGCTGAACTTCGGAAGCGTGTTCAATCACAAATTGATTCCCCAAATGAAGCAATACATTATTCTGACTTAACTGAAAATGAAGAAAATATTCAACAGGATATTGTTGTAAAACCGATGATTGATTTAGACTATGATGAACGATCTAAACTGCGCATGATTGCAGCCATTGCAATACTGGTAGGCAGTATCTTAGGCATAATTAGTGGTGGAATCTTGCTGCAAGGCAATCCAGGCGATTTGCTAAATTCTTCCTTATTTAACGAGGCAGAAACAGTGGACTTGACTGGTCAAGTACTAACCGATGACGGCGTTGCCATAAATAACGCAAGTATAGAACTGTACGAAGATAATTCAAATTCAGTAATTCAGACAGTCCTTACCAATGATAACGGATACTTCCAGTTGGATAATGTCAAACCCGAAACGATGACAATAAGAGTCGTAAAAGATGGTTATAGCAGCCTTGAGCGTACATTTATTGCTGAGGATGGGTTAATGAGTCCGTTTACCATGAAAACTGGTAATCCATCAATTATAATCCAAGAAGACTTCGTAGATAGTGAAGGGGGATGGTCTCTTGAAGCAGCTGTTGCATTATCAACATTCCTTGGAGTGATGACCATTATAACTGGATTTGTTGGCATACAAGCATCAGTAGAAACTAGAAGGGCTAGTCGATACAGAAGGACACAATACCTTGCTGGAATTAGTTTATTTAGCCGTGGTCTTATATGGATTGGTCCCATTTTGATACTGGCTGGTATGGCGTTAAATTCGTTAGTAAAGGATCAGTATGAAGATTACTTAGAGGATTGAAGATGTACCTCATTTCAGTCGAAGGAGGAGATGGTTCTGGCAAAGGAGAGGCTGCTAGGATAATTGGTGAAATTTTGAATGACTTCCCGTTTCCAAAAATACATTCGACACACGAACCTAGACGACATAGTGAATTAGGCAAATTAGCCCTAGAATCAGTAATGAAAGGCGACAAAACGCCACTACAAGAGGCTGGTTTATTCGCAGCAGACCGCTTAGACCATTCTCATACTATCATCAAACCTTTACTTGAGAAAGGGCAGATAGTGGTATCTGACCGAAATATACATTCATCAATGATTTACCAAGGTATAGTCGGCGAACTAGGAATTGATGACGTAGTTAAAATGAATGCTGCAGCAATGATACCTGATTTAGTAATTTGGATTGATTGCGACCCTGTAAAAGCAATGAAAAGGATCCGTTCCGGTACATTGAGAATGACCAGCAATAAGCAGGAATATTTTGAAACTACTGAAATTCAAAAGCAAATCCGCAAGGGTTTTAGAGCTTTATTATCAGGCAAAATCAAGGTACCTGAGCCATTTGATAAATGCCAGGTTGTTGGACCTATTTTGAATGAATCTGGACTAGATGAATTAAAGAAAAAATTAAGTGATACTCTTAGAACTTTCTTTAACAAAAAACCAGCGCCATTAAATGTAGACAGCGACAAAGTAGATAGGTACTTACTTTCTAAAATGATCGGCAATCTAGAAACTCAAACAAGACTGCCTGGCGCCCCGAAGAATATGACTGCTATACACGAGGGTTGGTTGGCGAAAAACTCTCCTGCAAAATGGATGAAATTCGCCGAAGATAATTGGCCTCAAAAATCTGCTAAGGAATTCGATGTCCCAATTAATCCTTTTTCATTATCCTCGTGGTCAATTCTTGGTTCTCTATCCCTTATTGGTGGATCAACTGAAGTACCAAAATTGCATAAACTTCTTGGCCCTCACAGAATGATCACTAGGAGACATACACAACGTTTAGTCAAATGGTTGGAAGAAGAAAAGTGGATTAATAAACAGTTCAATCACATACCATTCTCTGAAGCGAAAGTCTTCAAACTTAGAGAAGAGCGTCTTGGTTTTGGTAGACTTGCTCTAGCAATGTGGCCATTGAGAACGTCAATATCATCATGGCGTAGGGCAAATCCAAGTAGTGAGTGGGAAATATGTCTAGAAGAAATTATTCAAAAAAATCCAGCAAAATTACCGGCTTATCAACTAAAAAAATGTATTAAAGATGTCACAGAGAGATTAGTAATACTGACTAGCGGACATCGTGAATGCCCAGTACCTAGTAGCATAGAAGAACTAATCGTTTGGTGGAAAACACTTCCGCCTTAATTCACTCTTCTTCGACGAGCTGAAACTTCATCCCACCCGGCAAACTAACTTGTGATGCTGATTTGAAATATTTTGACTTAGCCGAATAAGTAGCACTAATTAGTACCCCCAATCCAACTCCAAATCCAATTCCTGTAAGCGGGCGAGTAATGTTATTTGATTCGTAGGAAGTTAATAATTGAGTGAAACCATCGATGATCAATGGTAAACAAAGGGCTAAGCCGCACAAAAGCCAAACTAAGGTTCTACGATTTTTTAGATAGGTGTTAAGTAACCATCTATCGGGTAGTAAAGAAAGACAAGTGTCTTTTACAGTCCAACGATTGTATCCCTTTCTTGAAAACCAAAAACCCCCAACAGCAAGTCCGAAAAAGATTCCAACGTCTCTAGTGCAAACTGGCATTTGATTGTCGTTTATTATCCAAGAACGCTCATATTTTTGATGACAGTTGAGGTCTCCAAACCCGTAAATCAACGCCGAGTATGGATCTAATTCAGTCCAGGCAAAGTCATCTTCTAAGTTATCATTACCTGAAGACCACATGCCGTCACTGGTTGCATAATCAAAGGCATTTGCTCTTGCTTCTAAAGGCGGGACTTCTCCGGTACCTACTATTATTGGTGCAAGAAAAAAAGAAATGAAAAAGAAAGCTGAGACATAAAACACCCAGTTCCCAACTTTCTTCTCTCGGTCACGAGAGGCTAATCCATTCTTGTTCACATACACGCTAACAAGAAACGACTTATAATGAATTCATGTCAAAGTATTCTTCTACAATCCGGCTTTGGCCATAACATGGCAGATGAAGTTGGAGAGCCGGTTGGACTCACCATGGGGTTTCAAGCCGGTGGCTTGATTGGCCTTTACCTCGGTTTTTCTCTCGCAACTATCTCTGTTCTTACCGACGCTGAAAATGTTCAAAGAACTATTTCTTTAATGTGCATTCCACCATTTTTGTTTTCCCTCTTGCTTGGGCCATTCCTATCGAGAAGAAGAAAACCAGTAATATTAACCAAAGAGCCGCTTATTGAAGCTAGGGAAAAATTATCCAAGTATAATGAAGGACAAGGAAAATGGCGTACTCTAAGTCATATCTCAAGTGATGGAATGAACCTAAGAATCGATATGCACAATCTTACTAATGTGGAGGGAGTAGTTGATGCTGCACTGGATATTGCTGAAACAACTACGGTAAAATTTATTGTTGGCAGAGGAAACCACAAGAGTTCTTCACCAGAACTTAGAAACCGTGTCTTAAAAATAGTCGAAGACAAAGTAGGTGTTTTGCGAAGATCCCGTAAAGCAAAATCTATAGAAGTGAACCCTATAGCCTCCCATGAGTACAATGCTTATCAAAATAAATTAAACAGAATGCTGTTGATATTACTACCAATTGTTTCCTTTTTAGCATGGCTAGAGATGAGAAACTGAATAAACTAAGTTCAATAGATATTATTTATCCTCTATAATTAGGTGAGTCATGCGCGAAGTGACCCTGTTTTGGAAAAGAACACGCCTTGCCAACCTAGACATAGGAGGTATTGTCGATGTATTTACTCAACTAGAGTTTATATCTTATGTCAAAAGAGTCCCAAAAGATATCAGAATCATTTTGAAGGCAAATTTTTGTGAAGGACGTTCACCTCAAGACATAGACGGCCTTCATTTTTTGGAATTACTAGAGGTTATTCTTGAGCCAAAAGACAACTCTGATAGCTACATAATATTAGTTAAATTAAACCACTCAGTATCTAATTTGAATGCTAGAACTAACGGAACAAGTGCAGTACCTGGTTGTAGATTAGATGGAGAAGGACTAACTTACATAATTCAAGGACCGCCGCTGAAATTACGTTTGGTTTCTACCTTGGCAAGGTTAATATCCCAGCCGGACCGAATCAGCGCTAGAAGTTTAGATTTCAATTCTACTTTAGACCGCTCTGTGCTTAATACAAAACAATTAAAATTGGCAAAATTTGCTTATGACAGAGGTTATTTTGACATCCCCAAACGGACAAGGATTTCTGATTTAGCAGTTGAGATCGGGTTGGCTAGGGCAACAATTTCAGAACACTTAGCTAGAATCGAATCAATCTTGATGGATGACATGTTCTCATCTTTTGATGAACTATATACAGACCCAAAAGTTGTGAAAAACCTTATGGAAACCGTTGTACTAGAATCCGAAAATGAAGAACTTGATATTACTGATAACATGATTCATATCCTAAATAATATCAAACAATCAATCCAAACTCAATTGAGTAATTTAACTGAGGATTTGTATGAAGGAATTACTGGTGAGGAAATGATCGAATTGGCTGTCAAAGAGCATCAAGAAAATCTGAGTTATATCGATGATGTGATTGAGGAAAAACTCAAGGCCTCTTCAAAATAATGGGACTATTTACAAGATACGAGGTTATACCAGTTGCATGACCCGGACAGCCGAGTTGCTTCGACGCCTGTCCAAAGAGGGTATAGAGGTCCCAAAACATATTAGAATAGCAATGCTAAAAGTCGATCTAGAAGATTTTACTGATTATGATGCCTCGCCATTTTATGCCGATAGACCTGTACCCTACATAGAATCTAATTCTGGTAATATCAAAACAATCTCTGCGCCACATATGATTATCAGTCTATTGCATCATATGGAATTGAATCATGACCAAGAAGTGATAGTAATTGGATGTAAAGGCGGCTATTTAGCGGCATTAATAGCAACTATTGTTGGTGAAAAAGGTCGAGTAAATGTTTTAGATCCATCTTCTGAAGTGGTAGATTATACTAAAGAAAGACTATCACATTGGCCAACTGTTGATATCAGGAGAATCGAGGATTTATCTGTTGCACCAGTCGCATTTCCAGGAGAATTTAACCGAGTAATTATGACTGGGCAAATTGAGGTTATCCCAGAGTGGGTCAAGTCACGAATCTCAGACGGCGGTTTTATTGTTGCACCATTAGGCGATTTAGATTCCCAAAAACTGATGAAGATAGAGTATCAAGACCAACACGAGCTAGAAACTGACCTAGGCAATGTCTGTTTTGGTCCAATCGATGTAGATTCTCAAATAGACCCACACTTACATCCCAAAGAATTAGCAGACTTGATTGAATTATCAATTGAAACCTGTGAAGAGCTTGAGATAATTGACTTTGATGAAATGCAAAGTCTGCAAGATTTGGTTGCTAGATTAAACAATTTACCTGACGATACCCCCCCAATTGGCGAAGGGGGAATACCGATTTCACAGCACCCAATGGTCAAATTATTATGGCATTATTCTCCATCTTTCCTAAGGCTGTGGCCAATAATTCAAGTTATGTTACACCCAATGATTGCCAACTTTGAGTACAATAATATGGATGGCCATGATGAAGACCAAGATATCGACTGGTGATTAGATTGGCCGGTCGCTCTGCAATGGCATTACAACATCTCAAAAGCCGAGATGACCGAAAGAAGCGACGGGCGATAAGAGAATTGTTTGAAATCGACAATGAAGGAAATTTGGAATCTTTTATTCCACTGTTAAATGATAAAGACAATTGGTACCAAACCAAGGCCCTAGATGCTTTCAAAACTTGGGCTAAACGAAGGGATATATCGATACTAGAGGTATTAATTAATCATAAAAAAATAGCGTATAACCGTGTTGCTGCAAATATGCTCCTATCATTCAAGCCGGAGGACTCTAAGGTGGCCAAGATTTTATTTGAGAAAGATGACTTATTGTGTAAAATAAAATCTTGTGAATATATCTTAAAATGTGAGAACCAAAGTGAATTTTTTACCCTTGTCCAAAATCATGAATCCCCAAAAATAAGAGTCATAGCATTAAATAGCCAATACGCTGATTCAAAAATAGTTGAAAACATGCTTGAAGATGAATCTACCAATGTCGTCCAAGCGGCATTGAAAAAATTGCAGGATGGCAATATTAAATTATCATCAAAATCAATTAAATCAATGCTTGAAAATGGTGTAGATCCTAAATTGATTATCCCACATGCACTTGCTAATGAACAAAATATTGTCATGACTCTAGTGAAATCCCTTGATTCTAACGGAACAAAGGACTTTGTTAAATACCTAAGAAAAAGATTTACTGAAGTTGAAGATGATATAATTCAAATTCTGATTAACAAACATGAATATGAGATTATTGGGCGATGGTTACAAGGTAAACGAGGCGAGAAAGTCGACTCACTTAGGTGGAAAATTATTGCCCGTGATGAAGTAAATGAAATCGAAAGATGTCGGTTAATTGAACGTTTGTTCTCTAGGGCAGATGAGCCAGAAATTATTGAACAAGCGGAAAAGATTGCTAACAATTCTACCAGCGAATTGATTAGAATTACAGCGCAGAACCTTTCAACCGCCGGCTCTTAGCAGGAAATATGACTGACAGTTCTGGTCTAACCTTCCGACTGGATGCGACGAAAGGCGAAACACGATTTCTAAATGTACAAATAGAGATTGAGCCGCCTTTTACTAAAAGTAAACTAGAGCTAAAGTTTCCCAGATGGGTGCCTGGATCATACTTTATTAGAGAACCTATGCAATACCTGACCGACATAAACTGTATACAAGGTGAAACAATTTTGAAATTTGTCAGAAAAGATGTTGATGCTGTTTCA
>TARA_B100001093_G_scaffold129312_1_pt1 | contig 22209 bp, 26 predicted proteins | sample TARA_B100001093 | Tara Oceans TARA_B100001093 (sample SAMEA2623116) | marine metagenome | biome: marine biome (ENVO:00000447); feature: surface water layer (ENVO:00002042); material: "saline water (ENVO:00002010), including plankton (ENVO:xxxxxxxx)" | depth 5 m | reverse complement strand
TTAGTTTTAGGGGGGGTGGGAGTCAGACTATTTTTTTTGCGCATAGTCAAAGGTGAATCTCGTAGCTTATCAGGCGGAGTAGGGTTGAAAGCTTCTTCAGGCATAGTATTTATACTTATACCATAGAAAAAATTCTCACTTAAACATTAACAACGTTGTCTTTGTATGAAATCTTATACATTACCCTCTCATTCATTTAGTTTAAAGCTATGCGATACAAACGATGAGAATGGAATCGTCAATCAACCTCTTTATGATAAATTAGCGAATCACAAACGCAAAATAGATTCGGTTCGTAATCGTTGGGACAGTGCGAAAAAAATCAGTAATGATTATGAATATATTTATACATCATCTAATCCACGAAAAAATATCAGCCGAATCTTACCTGTGAGTCGGTCGTTTTTCAAATTACGAGAAATAATCTATGATTATCGCTTAAATGTGAGTGGCACCTGTGCTTGTATTGCCGAGGCTCCGGGTGGCTTCGTTCAATCAATTCTTCAACATTCCCGAGAAAGATCTCTTGAAGTAAAGGCGATTCATGGTATCACATTGATATCAGAGGATAAAGACATCCCGTATTGGAATCCTCAACTGTTACACAATCCTCTACTTAAAGTATGTCAAGGATATGATTCAACGGGAGATCTTTATAAATTACCCAATGTGATATCCTTTATTAAACAATGTGGGAAAAGCTCATGTTCGTTGGTTACCGCCGATGGAGGATTTGATTACACCCAAGATTTTGAACAAGAATTAGCCTCACGATCACTTATTTATAGTGAAATCATGATAGCCCTTAATATACAACAACCTGGAGGAACCTTTGTATGTAAATTATTTGATATGTTTTACCCATCCACTCAACAATTATTATTTGTCTTATACTTATCCTATGAATCAATTACATTTATCAAACCCAATACAAGTCGTCAATCCAACTCAGAAAAATACATAGTCTGTCGTGGCTTTAAAGGATACAATAAACAACTGAGCAACTTGCTGTGTAATTCATTTGGACAATCTCAACTTCCGATCCAACTTCCTCCTGAATTTATCTCTATGATCAATACCTATCAAACTCACTTTGTAAATCACCAATGTATGAGAATTGATTCAACCTTGCGATTAATCTCTCATAAACGAGTGACTGAAAAACCTAGTCATCAACAAATAAAATTAGCGAAAGACTGGTGTAAAATGTATCATATATCGATTAATAGGGAGTGTATTTATATTTGACATTCCATCACTTGACCAAACAAAGGCTCCGAATACATTTCATTGTATTTCTTGGAACCTTTTACATTGTCATAGAGGACACCCCCATTAATCACACGTTCCTGACTCGTATCAATCTGATTGGAATACTGAAGCAATCCAAGACTATTTAAAAATCCACATTGATTCACATCCGACACGAGAGACGGGGGAACATTTTGTAGCTTATCATTTTCTAAACACACCTTTTCACCATCTTTAGATACGTAACATATGTCACCTATCTGAGCATCCGTTCGGGGTCCAGTAATATCGGTATAGTGATTGTTTTGGTCAAAGAAAGCACCGACATTGGTAAGACCTCCTGTAAAATCACTCTTGTAGTAGGTCGGGTATTGTGAGACATTTTCATCCGACCAAGAAACGGCTTCTTCACCAACCTCACCGGCAAAGGAATATTCGGTAGTTCCGATGGTATTGGCGGATAAAGTATCTTTGAGATAATACTTGGGAAAGTGAGATTCATCTTTAACGGTTCCATTACGGATTTCATTTATAGTCGGTTCGCTATTAAGCACAGCATCTCGGGTGATAACCGATAAATTGTGAGGCACCGAAGGAGATAATTCTTGTAAGCCGGTGGTAGTTTCTGGAATAGGGAAAGTTGGCATTTTCTTGTCCTCTATACCGCGTGTCTCAATCAAAATCGGTTCACTGGATGAATCAATCGTTGCGGGTTTACTGAGAGTTCTTTGTATAGGTTTCGCGGGTCTAACATTCATCAGTATCAATAGTAACACAACTCCAACAATCAACGTAGATACGGTTACTTTCATGTATAGTATAGTCAATATAAAATTTAACCACAGGTATTTAACCACAGGTATTTAACCACAGGTAGTTAACCAAAGGTATTTTCCGAAGAGTATTCAATATAGAGAAAGTTGTCATCGGATTTATTGTTTTCATATATTTCAGACATAATTTTACTACTGGGTTGAAGATTTTTATTAACCAACACAAACAGAGCTTCATTGGCATCTAACTTGATACGCTTACGAACCACGTAAATAAATTGACCCAGAGTCATTTCCTTGGGAACCAAAAACTTTTGTTTATCAATATCCGGTAACTTACAACCCGCTGATTTACATACAATGATAGGCACACGTTCTGGATGTTTTTGAAGAATACGATTAGATTCATTCAATCGTTTGTCCAACGAATTACAGGATTGATACACTTCCATTATACTTGTATTCAATAAAAAAATACCTAAACATTTACCCAGTGTAAACTATAACATGAAGCTACTCCAAATTTTACCTTCCGATGAAATACACGAACTAACCCTTGATATCACACAAATGAAAGATGTTCCTAAAGCATTAAAAGAACATAGTGAGACTCAGAAAACTCAACCCAAAAAGTTGTATTCTTGGGAATCGGAGGGATGTAAGATACTTTGTTATGGCTGGTATAAAGGGAAGGCAGGAAACGAAAATAAACATGAGCTATTACCGAATGGAACTCGTTATAATGTAATGTTAGATTCATCGGATACCCAATTGTTATTTGGCCCTGTCTTTTTACTAAAACAAACCACCAAACTAGGTGATCTTACTACCGAAGAGTATGGTGAATTTTATTCATTGATGATTGGTGGAATTGATGATTGTTCGGATGATTCATATGAAGAATCCGAGGGAAGTGAAGGAAGCCTTCACGAATTTATCGATGATGATGAGGTGAGCGAAACACCTTCACTTGAATCAGAAGAATGTATCGCTACTGATGATTCGGATGATTCAGATGAAATAGATGAATCTGAAATGGTCTTAGATTCAGATGAAGAATTAGAGGAAGATACCTATGAGTATTAAATTTGATTTAAAACTTAGAAATGTATCCTATAAAACACATTGATGTCTACTTCTCACAATGATCCGATTCGCAAAAAGCACGTAGCTATCTTACAAACTCAACTTCACACTCAAAAATTATCCCGACAAGTAGAGCAACAATTATTCAATGAAACGGTTCGGGTAGCCAAAGAAAGAACCATAAAACGTAAATGGAAGAATGTATTGTTTAAGGAATTGTATATATCTAAAATACGATCCTTTTACAGCAATTTAGCTCAAGACAGCTATATTCAAAATCCAGACTTTAAACAGAAAATCATGTCGGGTGAAATCAAAGTGACTGATATACCGGGGTTATCGGCCTTTGATATTTATCCAGAAAACTGGTCGGAGCTTCTAGATAAAAAGATAAAACGAGATAAATTAAAATATGAAATGAAACCGAAAGCTATGACAGATCAATTTAAGTGTCGGAAGTGTGGGTCTCGTTCGTGTTCTTACTATGAAGTGCAAACTCGGTCGGCCGATGAACCCATGACACAATTTATCAGTTGTTTGGATTGTGGGAACCGATGGAAACAATAACTTACTGTTGATAGGTATTGGAGCGGTCAATTCCTAGACCCTGTGCGTTTTTCATATCAATGGAGCATACCCCCGCAGTGCAATTTTGGACTGTCTGAACAGGTAGGACCGTTTGAGCCGAACAGCTAGTGCATTTGGCTCGTTCTTCTAATTGTTTCATTGCGGTCTGTTCTAATTGCATACCGTTATGTGTCAAGTGATATCTAAGCTCAAATGAATTTTTTCCAGGTGACATAACCGAGTTCATAAGACAATTGGGTCTGTAGTCTGTAAAAATACGTCCGTCCGCCATACGAGCGGGGAAATCTAAGTTCACATTATCGCTTGTTTTAGCCATTTATACTAACGTAGATATTTTATTTTGTAGTTTGATTCGCTAGAATGCGTTTAATCAAACCAGCTTTATTACCCGAAGTTGGTAGGCTCATAGAGGTCAATACATCTTTCAATTGACGGATTGTATATTCTTCCAATTGACTATGCGTCAGTGATTCTTCAATATCTCCTAAATTCGCAATATCGTTTTCAGGGGGAGATTTGGGTATGAGAGGATTATCCTCGGTATCATCTGCGTCATCACCTTCATCATCACCTTCATCATCTTCATCCTCTATCTTATTCATAAAATTAAATTCAATTTCAATTGGCTCTTGTGCTTGTTGTGATTGTTGTGGCTCCAGTATATCTTCACCCAAATCAATGATTCTTTCAGGATTCACTTGTAGCAACGGGTCTTCAAACCTAGGTGGTTCAGCGGGAGCTTCAATATCAACATCTTCCTCTTCAACTGGATTCACAAACGATTCTTTGACAATCGTTTCTTTCGCAACTGAGTCTTTATCATATGAGTCTTCCGCAACTGGGCCTTTCGCATCCGATACCTCGCCTACAGACTGAGTGGATGAAACGTTGGTTGGTCTAGACTCCGGAGGACCATTCTTCAATAAATTCATAATTCGTGATGTAAATTCTTCCATTGCATTGAGACGAGAATGAACTCGTTTAAATTCAATATATCCATAAACCACTATACAGATTACCATTAAAGCCAATAACATCGTAGAAATACTAGTAGAATCAACCTGAACACTTGAACCACTCATTTATAGTTATCCATCATAAATAAATGTTTATTTTAAACTTATATTATCTACACTTATACTATAATGGACGTTCCGGACCCGGTCTATACAGTTGAACTCAATGTATCAAATTATCATTTATTGGTGATTCGGGATTTGATGCGAATGATGACACTCCAAGCGGTAGTTCAAATTCTATTCTTTTTAAGACATGGTGATATTGAACTATTTAGCTCTTTTTTTGTAGAGAATACCTTATTTATATTATTAGGATTACTCGTGTATTGGTATGGTGTCAATCACTTGTTACGAATCACCAATGAAACAACCGACAAAACAGATCTCAACTACTATCAATCTATTTTAATTTAAAGAATAAAGTCCTTGTTTTAAAAACTCTATGACTAAAAAGAAACAAATCTTTGATAAACAATCTATCCAATCCAGTAGCAATGTCATTGTAAATATAAAACACAAAGAAGATTCCGAAGTAAATGAATTACCAGGCTACTCTCCCCAAGAATGTGATACCAATATTGAGTCTTCCTATGATTTATGTTGGAATTGTTGTCATTCCTTTGACAATCGGAGCGTAGCGTATCCCATGAAATATGAAAATGAGATATTTTATACTCACGGCCATTTTTGCTCTTACAATTGTTGTGCTAGATATGTATTGGATACCTATCCTGAAAAACAAAAATGGGAATATTATTCCTTATTAAATTTGTATATGAATATGTGTAATGATACTATCGGGAAAAGTATCGTTCCCGCTCCTCAGAGAATACTACTCAAAAGTTTTGGGGGTAATTTAAGTATAGAGGAATTTAGACAAGTGTCGGGAGAAAACGTATACAATATTGATGTTGATCCCATTATACCCATAGTCCCTATCAATCATTCTCATTCAAAGTTACTTCAACAGAAAAAAGTAGAAGAAACAAAAGAAAAATACAAATTATATAGAAAATCAGCTCTCAATAAGCAAAATGATATTTATCAGACGATGAATTTGGTAACGGACGCTCAAGAAGGTGAGTGATTTAGGTAATAGATATTAATATCATCATACAATTGTTTTTTAGGTTTTCGTTTTCCCAAGGCATCCACCGATACTTGAATCTCCTTAGCTATCGTTTGTAATTCAGTAATCTTATATTTGCTAATTGGTTGAAGATAAGGCTTGTAAATATCTAATGATTTACAATCCAATTCAAAACATTCACCCAAATCTTCATAAGAGCCTTCTTGATAACTGCTCCACGAAGGTTCTTCACTCATCTCTTGAAAGCGTCTCTTATCAAAGACAAGTGTCAGAGTCGGGCGATTTGTTTTTTGACTTGTCTTAATAAACTTAGTGATACGAGGAATATATATCACCGAGCTTACCTTATAAAGATCACTCAAATACAACAAGGAAGACAGTTGATTTTTCAATTGAAGACTTTGTTGAATCTGAGAGGGTTTCAATAATTTAGAATAACCAAACCGAGTATAGGCTGTTTCTACGGATTCATCAATCTCGGTAGCCAATTCTATTAAACGCTGATTGATATACAGTGGTTTATCTTTGGATTCTAGAATCTGGCAGGTGGGGTCATAGTGACTCACAAATAAATGACGAATGTCAGAATAAGCTGGCTTTTTAGGAGAACAAACTTTAGACGAAGCCGTTACGCTCTGTTGATAATCGGAAGGTTTAATTTTACGTGAGTATTCATATTTGGTGGGTAGATTTTTGAGTAGGTCCATGGATATTAGTTTACTGACGGTTATAGTGTTTAAATAGTTAATTTCTGTTTGGATAATCCAAGCAATACTTTATCAAATTTAGTCAAAGTAAGAGCCTCTTTTTTCATAGGTGAATGGGACTTACTCTCAATAGGGGCCTTCTCTACGGGTTTCAGTGAGGGTAACTCGGGTTTATACGTTTCCATCGTATAATTTAACACCATTTCGTGGAGCTCATCTATAACCGATGAATCCAAGGTGGATAAATTTAAAAAAATACCATTTGTATTACACGAATGACCTAATTGATGCTTTTGAATTAAATTTTGTAAGAGTAAATTCAATTTACTATTTGATTGTTGAAGTAACATATCCGATATAAATGAGATCTTTGATTGACTATCCTCCATACACTACAAGATAAACGAATTTTCAATTCTAAACGGGTTTAGCTACAATTTGAATGTTCTTTGACATATACTTGATTCGCGAGGCTTCAACAACCACTTTGAGTGAATCCCCTTGAGAATAGGAATCATACGTAGCTTCTTCAAAATATTCTCTTGGAACAATCACTATAAACGGACTGTCTTTGATAGTGTCTTGGTCGGTGAATTTAATATAGGCAATGATACCCATCTTAGACAGAGATTCAATAAAGACTTCCATCTGAATATCCTTCACAGGAGACAACACAGTGGCTTTATAGGTGATTTGATAAACAATATAACTTTGGCTATTGATTGTTTTGATTTCACCCATAGACCGATTCACAATTTGTAAGCTTCCTTGTTTGATAAATCCATCTTTATTACACACGCCTTCATATTTCTTTTGAAGTTTGGTGAGTAAAAGCTCATTGACATCCCCCTGTAATTCCCGCGATTGAATATTGATTGATGTCGTTAAGAGTTGTTCGGAACAATAATCAGAGTGACTCATTATAATACTACCTTAGAGAATTATATTTAAATCAAATTTAATAGTATTTTAACCACATATGATCGTAATCATAAAAGACCGATTCCGAACTTTGACGTAATAATAACTCAAAAGCAAAACAAAGATTCTTTTTGGTTTGAAGGAGTGGGTCTTGAAGTGTTTCTTTCATCAGTGGAAACGTGGTTTCAATGGCCTCTTGTATGCGTTCAATACGACTCGCTTGATTGTTTTCAATACACACATTCCCCGGACCCGGTGGATACGATCCTTTGCCTCCACGAAATACATATTTCAAAACACACTCTTTGACAACTCCCTTGGTTCTTTCCGTAGTGTAACCCCACGAAGCGCTGGATTTCACAAAGTTCTTATAATGAGGTGTTTTCTTATATCGTTTCAAGGATCGTTTCAAATCATTCAATTGCACTAAATTACAGGAAGTTAGCTTCCCTTGATTCCACTCAATAAATTGAGGTTTGTGATTGTAGGCTAAGCAAAATCCAAATAATTCTGTGGTTTCCGGACGAGGTTCTTCGTTAAAGTAATAGTTAGATTCTTCGGTTGATTTATAAATCAATACCGATTGAACCATACGATGAATGTATTTGACTGAATCACTCTGAAGTTTCAATGAGGTCAAATCCGCATATACCAAAGCACATTTTTGAGAGAATGATAACCTATCCCAAAAGTAGCTAGCTACGGTTGTGGTAACTACGGGATATACCTCACCCACAAGTTTGAGAATACTCAATGCATCGGGATACACCGTGGTAGTCTCATACAATTCCATAAATGAATCAATGGCAGAATACACATCCACTATAAATTCCTCTGAATAGGTTGGAGTGAAAGAACCTTGGGTTACCTTTTGATTCACGCGATTCAACGTAAGTGATCTTGCTTCCCGATGAAGTAAATTCATACGATAATACAAGGGCATACTAGGATCTTCATACAAAAAGGGTTGAAATACATAATAATTATACGCCTGAATCAAATACCCACTGTTGCCAAACTTATCGTATACAGTATACTTTTCCAATAACATTTGAGATAAGGCTTCATATACCATATCTTCATAATGAAACCCATATTCATGTAATAAACCTATCATGGAGGGTAAATCATATACAAATTGTTCTTTGTATAACAACGATATCTTTTGTTTAATGGATTGGATGTTGTTGATGGAATATTCATCTAAATAGGTATCGGCATTGAGTTGGTCTATGTCTAGTGAAGGAAGATCATGATTGTAATCGCAATAAGACGAGTAGGAACATACCTTAGAATATTTTTTGTCGCTGGGATCCACGGATAATTCGAGTGATTGATATACCGGAGGTCTAACCCGAATCTTACTGATAACACCTTTGCGAATCACATTCACATCGGGATAAAAGAAGCGATCAATGGCTCCGCGTTTTAACAGAGTTTCAACCGAACCAATTTGAATGGATTTCTTTTCCGCATACCGATAAATAGAGGTATCTATCGTTTCTCTGTCTGACTCAAGTGTTCCTACGTGAAGATAAATCATTACATTGCGTTGCTCTTCGGGTAAATCTGCATGAGAGCAAAACCGAATCCCACGACCCACGGTTTGTTCAATCCGGTTCAAGTGAACCCAGGGATCCATAATATGAATACTTCGGATTCGCTTGAAATCTAAACCTTCGCTAGCTACGACCGTTCCTAAGATAATCTTAATTTTCTGACCCTGTTGATTGTCTTTGGATGTGACCACCGCTAATTGTTCTTGTAGGGTATTCTTAGAGGTGGAACCATCAATCACCATAAATTTACCTTGTTGAAACGAACCCTCCACCTGAGATTTACGAAGCCCATCAAACGAGAGTGGTTCTCGCTTACATTCGGCCGGATCGGCGGACGCGCTAAAATTAGGGAAATTTAGATACGTTTCTCCACCATAGGCTTTGTATCCGTGGTGTTCTAAGGCCAATTTCAAAGGAACAATACCCGAATCAACAAAACTAGTATATACAAATACGATTCCCTCGGAATGTTCAATGCTATCTATAATTGACGCTATCTTAGCCGAATACTTCGGTAACTGGCGCATATCAAAGATAGGACCGTGCTTTTGTAGGGTATGTTTCTTATAGGAATATCGAGAACCTCTTCGGGTCATGGTATCTTTGAGGCCTTTAGCTCCATAAAAGCCTTCTAGGCTCACTTTAGGATCTGATTTAGAGGGATACACCATATTGGTAAGCTGTGTCAACAGTATATTATCCAAAATCGGATTCAATTCTCCTCTCACGTCTAAATCTAACTCAGGGGTATTGCGTATTAAATTCTCTATCGCTTGATTGTAAACTGTCTCTTGAAGACCTCGTAATTTAGACCCTAACATTTCTAAAAATTGAAATTTACCTTGAACCCGACCTCCCACTAAATTCAATCGGGGACAATGACGAGGTGTCACAATACTCAATGATTCTTGTTTCGTATAATCGGGTATGAGCCTCTGTTTATTTCTATCTTTCAAACGACTGGGATACAATCGTAAGGGAAAGGTAATTGGGTTTTCACCTCGCAAATACGAAACATATCCCTTACATTTGGTTTGAATCGTCTCTCGGCCTTCTTCCGTCAAAGAGCCTGTTTCATCAAATACATCTTGGGGTTGAATCAAGGTCCGTTTATCATTCAATAACATCATATTCAAAATCCAAATAATCTCAGAGGCTCTATTATACATAGGCGTAGCCGTTAGCAACACCAATCGTAAATTATCACTGTATCGTATAACCTTTTCAATGGTTTTGACAGTTTCTCGCATATCACCTCCTTGTTCGTCACGTATATTATGAACTTCATCAATAATCATCAAACGATCACTGAAATATTCTTGGATACATCGTATTTTACCGGCCTCTTTGTCTTCGGGAGGCAAAGGTAAGATGTATTGTTGAATCATTCGTTTCACAAAATTAGAAAAGGATTGATAGGCCATAATTTCATAATACTGACGAATCAATTGATTGACTTCGCGTGTTGTGGTTGCTTCGGAATTCACAAAGGCCGAACCGGTGCACTGGTTTTCATCTCGTGAGGGATTGTAAATGGTTTGTTTCCATCCAATCTGGATATTATTACTACACAATATCAAGATTCTTCGGTTCTTGCGAGCATAGATATCCCGAAAGTTTTCGGCGATAGTGAGTCCGGTGCATGTCTTACCAACACCCACACCATGATAAACCAATAAACTATGATAAGGAGATTCTTTAGTCATAAAATTTTTCAAGAAATTTTGATGAGCTTTTATTGAAAACCCCGCATTACACGGTTCTTCAATACCAGTCGTATCTAAAAATAATTGATTGGAATGAAACTCTTTTTTTTGAAACAAGATATCTTGAAATAAAGGGTCGGTGTGAGAGGGATAGGGTTGAAACTCTACGTCGGTGATGGAAGACCCTTCTTGGTTTGCTTTCAACTGAACGGCTTCACGAAGAGTCGCACGTTCCGTGTCGGATGTAGCTTTGTCATACAACGCATACAATTCATCATACTCTTTTTGAATCAACTCACGACTCATACACTATATATTAAACTAGAAAAGATAAATAAACGATTATTCTTTTAAAAAACAATCTTTAGACCATTGGTCTTTAAAGGCAGTTATTTTCCTAAGTATATCATATTTAGTGAGCTGTTCGGGACGAAGTTTCTCACGACATTCCTCTAACGAAAACCATCCTATATCACCTATTTCAGAATACTGTTCAAATTTATCTGTATTGATACTCAGATCTTTAGTTCCTTGGTAGAGAGCCACATAGTAAATGTGTTTGTAACGAACTCCATTGGAGCCAGTGTATTCTTCGGAAAACGGTTCCACATTGTCCAAGACAATATATTCATCCGAAGTTAAATCGGTTTCTTCTTCAAATTCTCGTATGGCGCACTTCAAGTTTGATTCACGATTGGATCTTCGTCCTTTGGGAAACTCCCATTCAGGTGTGCTATACGAGTGATTACAGTCTTTTATCAGAGTGGGTAATTCATTGGGTTGTAGCACTTCAAACTTGTGCTTACTCGTATGATATTCTTTAATCATTCGGTCGGTTTGCTTGGACGAGCCATTTGAAAACCAGAGTAGATGCCACAACCGATCAAAATCATAGGTGAGTAATCTCTGTTGTTCTTCAGAACTACACGATCTCAATAACGATTGAATATACTTACTATTTGAGATATCATATTTACCTCGTAAAAATTCTATGTATGAAAGAGAATCTTTTCTACGAATCATTAACAAGTGATTATCTGAGTTGAGTATCAAGATTCCATAACTTAAGACAGGCAAGCGACATTGACGATATAAATGACCTTCATTACCACAATTATTACAATATAAACTCATATTCCTTACTTATATAGACGAGATTATCTTTAAAATAAAAAATCTATCAGTGTAGTATATGAATCCTAAGTTTTGGGGACCGCATGGTTGGATCTTTTTACACTCGGTTACAATGAACTATCCCAAGAATCCTACGAATATAGACAAGCAAGTGTATGCTAATTTTTTTAAGAGTCTTCAAAAAGTTTTGCCTTGTGAAAAGTGTTGTGTTCATTACAGTCAAAATATCCAAGAATATCCCATTGAACCGGCCTTAGAATCCAGAGACAGCTTAGTTCGGTGGTTAATTAAAATTCACAATGAAGTCAATCAAGATTTAGGAAAACCGGTGTATACCTATGAACAAGTCATTGAAGAATACAAATACAAGATAATGAATCTAGATCGCGATGAAACAATTGTATACAAAGTAATTATTGGAGCTCTAGTGATAATGTTGGTGTGTATGTATCAATGTAAATAGGAATAAAAATATTATGAATAGTATAGATGAGATTGAATTTTATGTCAATGTTGATTGTGGGTTTGGTAATCCTATCAGTGGTAGTGGTTTCAGACAAACGAATGATGTCCTCTGTGACTAAAATGTCTAAGAAAGTCACGCTGGGTTCAAAGAAGATGAATCAAGTCGCTCTACTATTCTTGGGTTTCTTGTTGCTTCTGTGTATGATGAAGGGTAAGAGAACCGTGGAGGGATTGTGTGGTTGCCGAATCGGTCAAAATTTAGATGTTACAATCTCAGGTGGATCAGACTGGAATTGTCCTCACACAGGAACCGGTAATAGCGTTGTATTTAAAGATGAACCTGCTAGGGGAGCGTGTGATTGTAGTGAGGGTCAGTGTGAAGTAGGACACACCGCAGAGAGCTTACGTGATGAAATAACGGCCCAACCTCAAGCTGATCGTCGTGTATATGTAGAACTAAGCTCCAGTATGGGCGTAGAAGCTTATTTACGTGATGTAATCGGTTTGGCTGGATCAAGCCTTTCAGAAATGGTCACGATGATTGACGGACGTGGTGAAGTCAGTGAAACAGGGGAAGAACGACGTGAGGCGAATGATGCGATGAGAGCTCGTAATGAATCAATGACACAAGAAGAAGTTGAAGAAGCTCAACAAGAATTTGCTGATGCTTCAACCGACGAGCAGTGTGAGGGTGTCTGTTCTCAGTTACCGGTTGTTACTGAGGAGTCTGGGTGTTCTGATTTTATGATAAATGCTTACAGAATGGGTTGTCCTGATGTCCCTTGTAGTAGGATCGCACCTTGTTTATAAATCCCTCGTTTCAATATAGTTTTTTTTCTTATCTCTTGATATAACAAGAGATGCCCCGAATCAAAAAATTAGTTGTGTCTAAGATTCTGTCTGATGAAGAAATATCGTCTAGAGAAGGAACCTGGTTTTCGGAAGATGAATTAACTCATCCTATTATACGAAGTAATGTAGATGTGTATTATCTGAATGAACAAGGTCAGGAAGTGTTATTATTAAAGTATCGTAAAAACCAAATATCCGATGAATTGTGTGAATTAGGATGGAACTCCTATAAGGATCTAGCCAAACCCTCTCGAGGGAGGGGTGCGAGTGCAGGACCGATTGATAGTGAGGGTCAATATTTCAGTAAGCGTTCCCTAGTTCACACCAGCAAATGGTCCACAGGATATCTCAAGCCCCAAGGAAAATTGTTAAAAGAAGAATTAGATATCTTAGTCTTAGACGATATCAAACAACGAGCGCAAGAGTGCGATATATCCTACACCCAAGAAACCAAAGATGAATTGATCTACAAAATAATCAAACACAAAGGATTGGTGTCCAGTATGAAAATCAACAATCAAGTAGCGTCCAATCCCATTGGATTTTACGAAGAATCTAAGAATTTCGCGAAGCTACCTTGTCGCTTGACTCATTTTACGCGGGTCAATTACGATAAATATCAACAAGGCTTACCCTTTATTCAGAGAATTGATCACTGTTTCAAGAAATTGATCCCAGAGGCTCACACCAAACAATTATGTAAAGCCAATGAAAAGTCTCATTTGAAAATACCCAAGACGTGCTTTTCTACCATCACAATTAATCGTAACTTCCGAACGGCCCTTCATAGAGATGCAGGCGATTACAAAGAAGGATTTGGAAATTTAACGGTCATTGAACGAGGTAAATACCACGGAGGTTATACGTGTTTTCCTCAATTTGGAGTTGGAGTGGATGTGAGACGTGGAGATTTCTTGGCGATGGATGTTCATGAGTGGCATACCAACACACCTATCTACGAAACTGATGAAGACAAAGAATATAACGAAAGTTTAGACCCCGCTTTCAAAGATAATCCGGAAGTAGGAACCGTTGGTATTTACCAAAAATACACAAGACTCACCTTTGTATGTTATTTACGAGAAAAAATAACTCAATGTCCCGACCAGAAAGATTTAACTGAACACGATTTAGCTCATTTAACTAAATCAGGTCATTCAAAGATTAAAGCAGACTAAGTTTATTTAAAGACTTATCTTATCTTGATTACTACAAATGAGTGTAGATGAATATCCACCTGTATCTGTTATAACTCTTCTTCGGGGAGAACGAGAGTTTATTCCGTTGATTCAAGCCAATTTCCAAGAATTTGACTATCCCAAAGAGAAATTAGAATTGATTGTGGTAGATGATGGATCTGAATCTCTGATGAGTGAATTTTTAGACGACGAAAGATATCTTTATTTACACTTAAACACTACAGAAATACAAGAATTTATACAAAAGATCAAGTTTCCGAATGATACCGACGATATACTCAAAAATTACCAACTCAAGACAAAGAGTTTACCCCATGGTTTCAAGAGAGACTATGGAGTGGGTATGTCTAGTTACGAGTTTATGTTTCATATGGACTACGATACTTGTTATCACAAAAGCGCCATTACTCGTAAGCTAAGGTATTTGAGAGATAAACGAGTGGATTGTGTTTATAATTCAAGTGTATTGTGTCACGATTTACATTCAAAGGATTATACGAAACTCTACAAAAGTGATTCACCTTATCATATCTATGAAGCAACCCTATTTCATACTAAGTCGTATTGGTCTAATGGTGGATTCAAATGGTCTGACATATCGTGTGAAGGACGATTCTTTTCGGATAATCACGGCCAACAACGTAAGATGGATAATTACTATGATTCGGTAAAACTGTTGTCTATACGAAACGTTCAAAATTTCAAACCGATGGCTCTGGATCTCAAAAAGTCAGAATTCAAGTATGAATTAAAACGGGATATCCTAGATTCCATTATCATTCAATTGAATCCAATTAAAGATAAGATGGATGAATTATTTTCGGACAATGATACCATTCGAGTATTGGGAATTCAAAGTGAATTTATAGACTCGTTAGATGAAGATAAATACCAATGTGATAATATAGGAGATAAGTGGAAACAAACCAAGTTGGCGAAACAAATCCGTTCTATAGGAGATCATTTTCAAGTGTTGTTGTTTGGAGCCAAACAGCCGGCGTGGTCTTTATTTGAACAAATTGAATTTGATACGATTTTTATAGAAACTCACAAGAATATGGAACAAATGCACAGTATCATTCATCAATGCAAGAAATATAAGTATATTTATTTGAATGGGATGTATATTAATGAATCGTTGTTAAAGAACTCAGATGAAAATCCACAAGAAAATGAAGAATAATTTTTTTCTATGGTAGTGTATAAATGGATTTAGTTAGCTCAGCAATTGGTGGTGTTACAGGAACCGTGGGTAAAGTGGAACGATTTGTGGAAGCTCAGTGGACCCAGCGTCTGGTCCAGGTTTCGGTCTATGGTGGTCTGATGTTTTATCTGCTGTCTATGACTGACCTCATTAAGATGGTTGACAAGAACCTTTCAGCACTTCTCCGTATCAAGCTGGGAACTGAGGGAACTCGCGCCCTTCACGCCGTTGTTTTCGCGGTGTTCATGTATTACGGAACTCGCTTCATCTTTGACCCTCTCCTCAAGAGAATGGGTGGCGTTATGGAGGGCATGAAAAACAAACGCCCGGCCAAGCGCGCGGCGGCCAAGCGCCCAATGGCCAAGCGTCCGGTGGCTAAGCGTCAGCCCAAGCGCAAGTAAATGAATTTCTTTTGTAAGTATTTAAAAATTTATTATAATCAATAAATTATAATAATGGAAAACAAAGCACTCACCAATTTACTCTTTTTACAAAACAAGGATGACTTTCTATCCAACCGATACATAATTGTCAACAATGAATTTCAAAGTGTGGGTAAAACAGACAATCAATTTGAAAAAGTGTATTCTTTTTCCGAACTAGAATATCCTGTATATTTTACGTTTCACCAACTAATGAATCATGTTCATAATTCCTATGAGCCTACACTAAACGGTTACAATCGTTTAGAACTCATTAGAATGTTTGAACGAGCCATTGACAATTTAGTAGAGTATTACAGCAATGTAGATGAAGTGAATCCCTCCTTTCAAGAATTGTTGGAGGACCTAGATGAAAAGGTCTATTTTATTCATATATATTATCGGTATGGTTTGTGTTATTGGTTACCGACTGCGATCAAGAGTCAGCTGAATTCTCTGTGTAGGTGTTTGATCTCTACGAGTGAAGGTGTTCTTGACGCAGTGAACCAAGCCTCTAAGAAATACAATGTAGTTATGTATGGAACCTATTATTCTGATGATGAGTCAGAGGATGAGTCAGAGGAATCTGAAGAGGAATCTGAGGAGGAATCCGAAGAACAAAGCGATACAGACTCTAAGAAAGAAAATTAAACTACATAGGGATTGTAATAATACGGTTCTGGTTTATAGATCGTAGCTGTATGTTGTTTATTAAATAAGTTAATACTCTCTTGATTATTTAATTCAGTGCATCCGGTTTCATCGGTGCAATTTTTTCCATTCATCGTTACGGGTATAGGTATCTGATGATATTGGTCTGATTTGACAAAGTAATTCCAATTATTTGAATTGGGATAGGTAGGTCGTCCAAATAATTCTTGAAGTTTATTGGGATCATCGGGGTCTTGTAAGAATCCAACGCGATCATACTCACCGGGAGGCCCGCGAGTCGGATAATTGAACGGCGGACGACGCACAGGTCTTCGGTAAATGTCATCTCGATAAGGCTCATCTTCATCGTCCGATTCAATCTCCATTACAAAGACGGATGGTTGAATGATTTCATACAATGAGTCTTGTTGATTACTTTGTAAGTGTAGTTGATACACTAACCAAATAATAAGTAAACCTAAGATTACGGGAAGAGGGGAAATTTGAGACTTCTTCATATAGTGTATAGATAGAATTTATTTACGGGATCGTCTCTTAAAGGATCGTCTCTTACGAGATCGCTTCTTAAGGGATTGTCTCTTAAGGGATCGTCTCTTACGAGTTCGTTTAGTTTTACGAGACTTGGTAGGCTTCCTCCGACCACGCCTTCTCCGCTTCCCTCCACCTTCAAACATACTGTCTGCTTGTTTCTGTAATTGAGTTATCTTACTTTTTATAAGTCCGATTTCTAAATTTATACCATCTACACCTTCTCCCTCTCTTTCTAGATAGATTCTGGTAGCCTCCATATGCTTCAACATTTCTTGTAATTTTTGAATTTTAGAGGATAGTTTGGTAAGCTCGTCTTGAGTTGTAGGCACCGTTTCAGGTTCAGGTTCAGGTGGCCTTTCAGGCTCAGGCTCAGGCGCAGAAGCAGGAGCAGACTTCGTATCACCTACTACCACAAGGGGTTTATCTGGTTCGTTTAAAGTGGAGATATCTACCACATCCTGTAACACATTACCTGACGAAATGTTATCATCATAATATAACTCCATACCCGATTTATATCGCTCCAATGATTCTAGAATAGTTTTTAGTTGTTTAAGAGTATCACCTTCCTTATACTCTATACGAATTTTATCCCTAGTTTTCCTATCCTGGACGACAATTTCTGGCATTGGTTATACTTAAAATAATAAATATCCTAGACTCTATAAGATGTATAATTTGATCGCATGTGTGAATCAAAAGGGGTTACTCGGTCAAGAAAATGATTTGTATGCTACCTCTAGCAATGATTTACACTATTTTAGTCAAGTCACCAAAGGACATAGCTTACCTAAACAAAATATACTTATTATGGGATACAATACGTGGTTATCCTTACCTAAAAAACCCCTATCGGAAAGATACACGATAGTAGTTACCAAAAATCACGCACACTGTTTACCCGATGTATGTCATAAGGACAGTTTAGAGAAAGCCTTTGCGCATTGTAAGGAAATCCAATCCGACTACGGTGAGGTATTTGTGATTGGTGGAGCTATGATTTATCAACACTGTGTAGAACATTACTCTGACACACTCAATAAATTGTATATAACTGAAATACAGGATGATTGGGAAGGTAACGAACAATCTCATTATTTTGATTATTCACCTCTCCTATCCAAGGTAACCAACATCAAACAACGAACCGAACGAGCCAATACACGTATTTATGACCCACTCACACAAGACTACTGTGTAAAGAGTTTATCTCTAACTTTTACCGTATATCAGAAAACATCTTTGGTAAATAAGGATGAGTTTCACTATCTTCATTTATTAGATGAAGTTATGAAACAAGGAAGGCTCGTTGAAACTCGGAATGGTTCTGTGAAATCCATCTTTGGCGCCAAGATGACTTTTTCACTAGACCGTTTTCCCTTGCTCACAACCAAGAAAATGGGATACAAAACTATTTTGAGAGAATTACTCTGGTTTATCAAAGGATCCACTAATAATCAACTGCTACAAGATAAACACGTTCACATTTGGGATGGAAATTCTAGCAAAGCCTATCTAGAATCCCGTGGCTTACCTTACGAACAAAATGATTTAGGTCCCATCTATGGATTCCAGTGGCGACATTTTGGAGCCGATTACAAAGACCGATACACAAACTACGAAAATAAAGGAGTAGATCAGTTGAGATGGTTACTCAATGAAATCAAAACCAACCCTACGTCCCGAAGATTGATACTTAGCGCGTGGAATGTTCGGGATTTAGATAAGATGGCCTTGCCTCCATGTCATATCTTATCTCAATTTTATGTAGATCAAGAACAAGGAACCCTATCGTGTCAACTGTATCAAAGAAGCGGTGATATGTTTTTAGGAGTTCCCTTTAATATAGCCTCCTATGCATTTTTGACGTGTATCCTAGCTAAGCTAACTGGATACAAACCCGGAAAGCTACATCATATTTTAGGTGACACACATATATATCAAGAACACGATAGCTCCGTGGTAACCCAATTGAAACGCGTTCCCAAACTGTTTCCAACTCTAACTATATCTGATTCATTAACCGATATAGATAGTATTACAGAAGATATGTTTACACTAGACGAGTATGAATGTTATGGGCGATTGAGTGCTCCAATGAAAGTTTAACGACGCTTAGACCGACTCTTCCGGGTTCTGCGCTTGGTAGAGGAACGCTTGGTAGAGGAGCGTTTGGTTCTACGAGGCTTCTTGGTTCTACGTGGTTTTCTAGAACGACGCTTTGAACGACGCTTCTTTCTACGGCGATAACCACCTCCGGTAACTGAACCTCCTGTAAAGGAACCATAGGCATTACAGCTTTCAATACTCGCATAAGTAGGGTTTGAATTTGCTCCACCATCGTAAAATTCATAACCCGAGGTAACGGAAGGAACAGTCATTATATACTATATCAATATTATCTTTTATAAATTTCTCTTAATACATTCTTTAATTAATAAATCTAAAGAACACGGACCAATGTCAAACATTAGCTTATGAAACCCTCGGATATCTCCGGGATACTTTTTCAAATAACGATCGCGTAAAAATAAAAAGGTCAATTCCCCCACTTTGTAAGACAACGCTTGACTTGGAGTGCAAATGTATCGTATAATTTCATTCCGAATCACCTCATCGGTGTAATCCAAATGTTTCCGCATATAATCAAAGGATTTTTTATAAGACCATTTGAATGCATTGATTCCGGTATCCACAACCAACCGAACCGCTCGCTGTAATTCCATCTGATATTTACAAATCATTTCTTTGTCTGTATGTAAATCGGTGAAATTCTCACAATACAATCCCCATCCTTCCACAAATCCTGTATTATTCATTCGTTGAACGTAGAGAGGTAGCTTTTTAGAGCGATTGTGAGTCATTAGCTGTAAATGATGTCCTGGAATAGTCTCATGTAACGTGAGAGTCATTAGTTCGTGTTGATTGAGGGTTTCCGGTTGATTGGTATTTACATAGTAGGTTCCTCTACGTTTAGTCCCTATGTAAAACGCATACATTCTAGATTTCTTATCGCTCACTCGTTGAATCGAGGCCAAATCGGATTCACGCAACGAGCCATCAAAATATCGTTTGTAAATTGTGTGATAAATTTCTTTTTGTATTTTCTTAGATTTCTCCAACACTTGGTCACCCGATTGGAAGGGTTGATTGTAGTGTTTATAGAATTCTTGAAGACTGCCTCTAAATTTCATACGTTTCCGTAATTCATGAAGTCTCTTTGTAATACGATCTACTTCTCGTAATCCCAGACGATAGACATCTTTGGGTGTAAGACCTTGGATAGTTTGTTCTTGTAATAAATCTCGGTAAATATCTAATCCACCGGTAATAGAATACAATCCTAATTTAGTTGAACAATGACACAAATACTCGCTTTCTAAAAATTCTTTTAGTTTGGTTACAGAAGGTAACAGATACGTTTGAATGGCTTTGGTGGCTTCTTTGGTAATAAACTTCGGAATAGAGAGTTGAGTTATATCGGATTCTAAACAAGCCTGATACTGATCGCGTAAATCCAATACAATCATACGAGGTAAGGTATCTTTGTAGCGAATACCTTGTTTCATATTGTCAATGATGGTTGCGGTCATCGCTGGAATACCTTTGAACCGATTCAAAAAATCTAGATAACTTGATTTGTCACTAAATTCATAATCCGTTTCTCCTTGTAGCGAAGACAGGTAATCCAAGGGGAAATTATTCAGAGAATCAATGGGAACGTGATCCAAGGATAAATACTGGCTTTCTTTTTTCATTAATTGTAAATCATCATAAAAGATCTTATCATAGAAAGTTTTGTCACGTTTCGCTTTCAGTAAGGTATGATATTTTCGTATTAATTTTCTCTCTTTTTTTTGAAAGTCGGTAGTTAAGGTATTGGTATACTTCGGTCTTAGATGTTTATACTTAGGTAACTGAAAGAAATCATTCAATTCGGGTATCAACTGAATGAGTTCGTGTATATATTCGTCACACAACTCCATATAAAATGATAGATATAAAAAATATGCGATAAGGAGTTATTAAAATCCGCCTTCATCTTCATCGTCTTCGACAGGGAGAACCGCGGTGGGGGTGGCGATGGTGACAGCGGTGGTGTCCTCTACCCCCGTCGGACTACGTCCCCGGAATTCAGAGGTCTGGGTTTTATGGAGGGATTGCAGTCTGGATAGAAGCGCGGCTTCGGTGGCTGCTTCGGCTGCCTTGGCGGCTTCGGCTGCTTCGGCGGCCTTGGCGGCCTTGGCTGCTTCTACTTGTGGTTGTAGTTGTGTAAGGACCCCTATCAAGCGTTCTAAGATATCAATGTGCGTTGGCTCGAGACCAATGCTTACTCTTCCATTGAGTATTCCTACGTTTGCACCGCTACGTAGTGTTGTTACATATGATTCCAACATGAGAATTACACTTTCTATAGGGATTTGACTAAAGTCACCTCCCAATAATGGTTGTAGGTGGTCTATTGAAGGGATACCCCCTCCTTCAACAAACTTCAAAATAATATTTGTAGTTAATTGTAGTATAGTGGGTGGGGCTCCGTCTTTTGTGCGAGTTAAACCCTCACTCTTGGTAAATTCTCCTCCTGGGTCAACCATACGAACCTGTGTATTTTCAGCAAATCCTTGGAACTCCTTCTTTGGATCCCCTGGATTACGAAATGGTGATCCACCTTTCATCATCTCTCGCATCTCTCGGATTTTTCGAAGTTCAGACTGGATATATTCAACTTGGCCGAGAGTGGCGTAGGGATCATAATATTTTAGGTAATACATCTTCTCAATTAGTTTTTCCTCCTGATCGTTTAATTCTTGTTCCGTGGGGGATCCACCATAAACGAATCGTTTTCTACCTTTCGCTACTCTCTTTTTTTGAGCTTTACGTCTAGTAGCCTTACGCCTCACACTCTTACGTCTAGTAGCCTTACGCTTAGTAGCCTTACGCTTAGTAGCCTTACGTCTAGTAGCCTTACGCCTCACAACGGGACTTCCACCAAATAAAGAAAACATTCTATACTATAAGTTATATTTTAT
>TARA_B100001093_G_scaffold247805_2_pt1 | contig 22214 bp, 21 predicted proteins | sample TARA_B100001093 | Tara Oceans TARA_B100001093 (sample SAMEA2623116) | marine metagenome | biome: marine biome (ENVO:00000447); feature: surface water layer (ENVO:00002042); material: "saline water (ENVO:00002010), including plankton (ENVO:xxxxxxxx)" | depth 5 m | reverse complement strand
AAAAATATGCAAGAAGTTAGAAGGTTATCAGGAGATAATATGCCTGAGTTTCTTTTAACCCACCCAATCACAACTAGGAGAATTACCGAATCAAGAGAAAGAGCTCGTGAATACCCAAGCCCTGGAAAAAAGGATAGTTTCAATTTTAAGTTAATTAAAAAAAGAGTTAAGTATTTAATGACTGATAACCTATCAATCAGGGCTTTTGAGAAAGAAATTGGTGAAAAAGATGAAGATATCTATTTTCGTGCACTAATTGAAAAAAAGAAATTAAATTTCACAAGGTCAATAGATTTGTTAAAGGACTTAGAAGCTAAACATCCAGATAATTTGATTATTAAAACTAGCCTTGCTGAAGTCTATACAGAATCTGGAAACATTCGAAAAAGCAAAGATTTTACTTCTGAATTATTGGCTGTTTCGCTTGGAAACTATCCTTTGAGCTATAACTTGGCAAATGCTCATATTATGGAGGAAAACTACCTAGCTGCCGAACAAGTGTTAGAAGATATAAAGTTCTATAGGCCTGTTGATATTAACCTGCTCAAAGATTTAAGTCAGGTTCAAAAGAACAGTAAAAATATGCTCGGTTATCACTTAACAAATAGTGAATTCCTATTTTACTCGGGAAGATATGAGGAAGCATTGAGAGATTTACAAGAAGCCAGAAGAATTGCAAAAAATAATTTTAAGATTAAAGAAATTATTACTGAAAGAATATTAATTCTTCAGACATATGTTTCTCCTCAGCGAAGACGCTCTTAAATATTGGATTTATAAAACTTTAGGATGCTCGCTAGAACTTTTTGTCTATCCTTTTCTTGAAAGGGTTCATGGCGGATGTCTTTGAAAATTTCTAATTTAGACTTAAAGCCAGATTCTATAAGTAGTGCATGAATTGCCTCAGCCTGTTTTCCATCGTTATTCACTTTATCTTGATCACCTGTGATCATATGAAAGGATATGTTGTTATCAAATTCGCTAAAAGTTTTCTTGGTCCATAAGTTTAAAAAGCCTTCTGAAAGATCTTGCCATAATTGAGTTGTATTAGGATAACCACATAATTCATCAGCTATATATTCATCAACTTTTTGCTTATCACTTGATAAGTAATCATGAGTTGTTCTAATTGGTTCATAAAATGCATTATGTTTTTGCGTAGTGAATTTTTCCATGTCTGTACTAATTCCTTTCTTCCCTTGGAATAGAAGCTCTGGTAACAGCAAAAGCCTATTTAAGTAGATCATGAAATTGGTAACACTAAATGCAGCACTCATCACAACCCCATCAAAAAATATATTTCTTTTTAGCAACGAGAGCGTTAGTGCTGTTCCAAGACTATGGCTAAGAATAAAATGTTTTAGGACTGGATTTTCTTTACGAATAAAAGAATTCATTTCACCTAACTGATCAACAACTGCTTCATAGCCATTAACCTCACCAAAGAAACCTTTTAGATTTCCATCAGTGATATTTAATCCATGACCAAGATGATCATTACAATAAACAATGAATCCATGTTTATTAAGGAATTTAGCTGTTTCGTGATACCGTCCATGGTACTCAACTAGACCATGAGCAATTTGAATAGTTCCAATAGGGTTTTCAATATCATCCCAAACAACACCTCGTAACTTTCCATGCTGACTTGGAAGCGAAAATTCTTTCATTATTCTAAAATTTTAGCGTAACTTTCAAATTCTTCTCGTTCAGTTCTAAAACTATTAGCTGGGTGCTTGGGGTCCTCATAACCAAGAGCAATGCCACACCATAAGATTTCATCGTCTCCATAGTTAATATGTTTTTTTATAAGGTTTGGAAACCCAGCCCATGCTTCTTGCAAGCAGGTTGCTAAACCAGCATCCACTGCAGCTAAACAAATATTTTGAACAAAATGACCTACATGACCCCATCCATTTGGACCGACGGTATTATTAACTGTAATAAATATTCCTACCGGTGCACCGAAAAATTCATAGTTTTTTCGTGCTTGAGCCATTCTTTTGTCCTTATCTTCTTTTCCAATACCTAAGGCACCATATAATGCAAAGCCTGATGCTCTTTGTCTTGCTCTATACCAGTCTGGTCTTTCAGTTGGGTAAACTTGGTATTGTTCCTTCTCTATATTCCCTTTATCAATATTTTCACAAGCTTCTTTGACTAAATTATCTCTTGTTTCGCCCATGACAACATAAACTTTCCAAGGTTGAGAATTTACTCCTGAAGGTGCTCTTTTTGCAACTTCTAATATATTTTTTACAGTATCTTTCTCAACGTTTTTGTTTAAATATCCTCTTACTGAGTATCTTTTTTCAATAGCTTTTTTGAGTTCCATAAATCCCTAATACAGTGACACTAAATTATATACCTCATTACACAAAAAAAAGGTCAAATTTCTTAAGTTTTTAAGTCTTCAATAATTTTTTTATGTTTTGCTCGGTCTAGCTTGTAGCGTGTAAAAATAAAAATTGGTATCAAGAATAGCAAAAGGATTATAGGGCCCTGAAATATAGCAAGCATCTCTTTTTGCTCTAATGTTGCATCTATATCCCTTGCTGGAAAAGATATCATCCATAATACAAACATTGAAAAAAACTGCCCAAGACCTGTCATGCATTTAGCGCAAAATGATGTAAGTGCACTTATAGTTCCATCTTGTCTCAAGTTTGACTCTTTATGAACTTGATCAATTATATCAGGAACCATAGACTCTCTTGTCATAAGGCTTATCAATGAAAAAGTGCCAGTTATAAAAATAAAGAAGGATAAAAATATTACAAGAGAATCGCTGCCGACTTGAGGAGCTAATCCAAGCTTATAGGCCAAAAAAGGAATTGACTGAAATAAACCAATAATAAATAGGCTACTTATTAATATTGTTCGTTTTTCAATACTTCTTACTAACCTTGGCACCAAGAACCAACTGAGTAATGTAGAAAGAAAATATATTTTTATGAAATCTTGAATCTGTAAAGCGCTTAGACCCCAAAACTGTGTTTGCGCAAGAAATGTAAGGCTATTTGCAAGCCCCCATGCTAACTGAATAGCTATTGAACCAACTAAAAATAAAATTATTGTCTTATTGCTATAAACGAACTTTAGTTGCTTTCTTATTTCTACAAATGAACTTTTGCTCTTTTGGCTTTCAGGCCACTTATATAAATTAGGTATTAATGACTTTGTTCCAATGATAGATATCAAGCCAAAAACAAACATCAATACTGACCCAATAGCCCCCACACTTGCCCAATTATCATCTCCATTGATATTGATCAATGGCAAAATAATGAAGGAATGTGACAAAGCAATAATAGATTGAAATCCTTCTCTCATCGACATTATCTCAGCTTTTTCTTCGTAGGTATCTGGTATTTCAGCAGCTAATGCTCTATGCGGTATATCAAAAAGTGTCACACTAAACCTTGTCAAAATAGCAAAGATTACAAGCCAAAAAAATAAAAATATTTGATTTTCTGACCAGTCAGGTTCAGGAACAAATAGCATGTAATATGTAATAGAAATAGGCAAAAGCGAGAAACTCATAAATAGATGCCTTCGGCCAAATTTAGATTTTATTCTGTCAGAAACTGTTCCAATTAATGGGTCACTAATTGCATCTACAAAAAGAGCAATGAGCAAGGCAGTTCCAGTTAAAATTGGGTTTAAACCTAGAACCGTGAGGTAATAAGCTCCTAAATACCATACAAAAAAATCAGTTTTGATAGCATTTACTCCACCACCTAAACCAAATGAGAGCTTTTCAAGATTATTTATTTTCAAAATTACTTTTTACAATTTTAGCTTTTAGATCAGCATTATTTTTAATATGGTTCCAAAAAACCTGATAGTCCCAAATATGCAAATCTTTCTGGCCAGTAAAATCATTCCTTAGTATTCTGTCTATGGCTGTCCCTCTTGTTTCAAGAAAACCTGATTTGCCTATTCTTGCATAGAAGTTTTGATCCTCCGCAAAACCTATACTTCTAACCTTGCTGCCATTATTTTTGATTGCTTCATAATCAAATAAGGGAGAAATTCCTGCAATTTTTGGCATTAATAGAGAATCAATCTCATTGGCCTGCCATTCTAAAGAATTGTTCCAGGAAATAGGATTTGTTGTTGCAAGGCTATTAACTTGTTGAAGAGAGTAGCTATCTTCATTTGGTAACCAGTACTTAAGTTTTGGCCTAATGGCACCTTCACCAACTGTTTGAAACTGTACTATAGTGCCCAAATCTTCAGGGTTCATAGAAACTGAAAAACCCAAATTATCTAGGTATGTTTTTTCAATTGGGTACCCTATTAAATATGCGCATATCAGCTTTTTATTGAAAGATTCTTTAAAACAATTTTCTGATAATAGTCTTTGAGCATGAAGAGAGCCCTGGCTGTGTGAAGCTAGGAAGAATGGTTTATCGCTTGATAAATCTTTCAAAAATTTAGAAAAAGCATTTTTTATATCTTGATAGGCAAGCTCTAATGCTTGAGCACTATCATTGCCTAGATCTCGTGAAATTGCTGCAAATGTTGCTTGCCTGTATTCAGGTGCGTAAACATTCGAGCAGCCATTAAATGCGCTTGCTTGCGTTGCTAGCATCAGTTCAGTCCTTTGAAATGTCGCAGAATCTCGATCTACATCAAAATTCCAGTCTTTCAAAAAAAATCCTGTTGGATGAATAAAGAAGCAATCTACCTCAAAATTTCTACTATGCTCTAAGCTATTTACATTTAAGTTTGCAACAGATTTCTTTCCTGGAAAAGCAGCCCAAAAATATTCATCTTCATAATCTGGAGCGTCAGGCGCTTTGGCTGAATCAAAACTAGTTTTAGGTGTTATAGAAGAGAAGAATTCATCCATTGATGAATTATCTCTTCTTTTCATTTTAAATTACTCGTTGACAGTTAGATCAAATTCTTGAATTGCCGCGTCAGTTCCATCTGAAACAATTACTCTTGCAGAATATTCACCTATATCATCTTCTCTAGGTGTTCCTGAAAGTCTTCCATTTGAAGCTATCGATATAAAATCTGCACTAGAACCATCCTCTTTGTTGGTGAGTTCTAATGAATAAGATAAAGAATCGCCATCATCATCTGTAGCATTCACTCCATAAAAATATGGCTGATTAACATAAGCATCTGTGAATGGTGATGAATTTATAACTGGTGCACTATTTGCCACACCTGCTAGTTCTGGCGCTAGGTTTATTGTTAGATCAGAAATGTTTGAATCCGATATTTCAAAACTCTCACTTGCACCAGTCATTTCGCCTGGCCCGCCCCATGAGTTATCTCCGTTTATGTCTGAACCTATAACCATTCTATAGCTTCCTGGTTCAATACCTGTAAACGCAAAGTTACCTTGGCCATCGACTACAGAAGATATAACTTCTTGTACAGGCACTCCATTAGGATCTAATAACCTTGCTTTCAGTGCTGGGAAGTTAACTTCATAAGCTTCACCAATAACATTAAATATCACATTGACACCAACTGAAAGTAACTCATACCCCTCAAAAGGAGTCTCAGCTCCATCTTTAAGTGGGAAATCAAATAGAATTGTTGTGCTTACCCATCCAGCAAAATCATAATCGTCTGGTTTTTTGACTGTAAAGTCTAGGCCATTTGCTGTTACCTCTAATAAATCCGTTGGGTATGTGTAAGTTATATCATTGAAGTCTAAGCCAGCAGCTCCTTGAGGAACAAGTGTAAACTGACCTTGATATGAGCTTTCAGATGTAAGAGACACATTTGTTGGGCCCTCATAATATGGCAATGCATCAAAACTTGTGAAGTAACCATTATTGAAAGAATCTATAGCATTTATTGCTTTCTGTAAGTCTATTATTCCATAACCTAAATCTTCATCCCAGCCTGGTTTTGCAACAGAATCATTGGGTCTAGAAGTTTTGTTCACATCATTTGTTAATAAATTTGCTGCCAACATTTTGTCAACTTCAATGTATGTTAACGATGTTGGCAATGTTGTATTTGATTCAAATGGTTTAGCAATGTCCTCGTAATAATATTTAATTAAACCTAGAAAACCTGCACCGTGTGGTGAAGCCATCGATGTTCCTTGGGCACCAATTAAAGGATTTCCATTATTATTAGTTTGTACATAACTATCGACATATGCATAGGCATAAACGAGGTCATCAACGCCATCACCATTCCAATCTGAGTACTCTCCGCCAGGAGCTGAAAAAGCAACATACTCGTTTGTTGAAGAATAACTTGAGCGTCTGTCAGTACCATTTGTTGCACCAACCGCATAAACCTTAGGGCAAGCAGAAGGCCATCCTATAGAACCTACCCCACCATTACCTGAAGATGATGCTATTAGAACTCCCTTATCAGCTAGCTCGCCAAGTTTTACACATGAAGCTGAAGTAGCACTTCCACCACTCCCACCATAACTCATGTTCATTGCATGTAATTTTTGTCCGCCACTTCTTTGAGCAAAACTTGTATTCGAATCGTTAGAGTCACCATTCAAATATAGATATGCAGCATATGTTGGGCCACAACCATTTTGATAACAAACTCTTATCGGTGTAACTCTGGCTGACATACCATTTCCATCTATACCATCATTGAGCATAGATATTGTGCTGCCTACATGGGTACCATGACTAAATGAGCCTTGTTCGAATTCTATGTCATCAGCAAGGGCATCGTTATCTTCCATATCCCACCCCCATTCTGTGTCAAAAATTGATCCATCAAAAGCTGGGTCAACAATATAGGGGCTACCTGAATCAAGGACTGCTACATTTACAGGTTTTGTTTCTTGACCTAAGACGTTTAACGCTTCAGGAATATTCACTACATCAAAGTTCCACCATTGGTAGGTGTCATAGCTTGGGTCTGGTGTGAATGTTTCTACTTGAATATATCTATTCCAACTTGGCTCAACAAAAAGGTTAGGAGATCTCTCACTTAAAACAGAAATAGCTTTCATGTAACGGCCTCTGTCATAGACTTCTGGCAAACTTTCTTTAAGTGTTGATGTATAGTTTTCATCATTCCCCAACCCTGCAATTTTGGATAGTTCATTTAAAGACATATTTACCAAACCACCGGCCGTATTACCCATCTCTTGAGTAAGTTCGTTTTCTGTTTGGTTTAAATTGAAGCTGTCAAAAGCTGGTCTTTCAGCAATTAGGATTTCATTTAAGTTAAAGTCTGCATTTGCTCTCGCAGCAGCATCCTTTTGTTCATTCGTGCTAGCAAACTGAGGTGTTTGTGTTAAAACATATGACGAAGGAACAGAATTATCTACTCTGTAGTGATCAATTATTACGTAGTAAATATCTCCCTCACCTGCAGGAATATAAGCTGTTTCTACTTTTGCATAAGTTCCCCCCACGTTATCGGTGTTTTCTTGAGCATCAACAACAAACATATCTAAATCAACGTTGGTGGTTGTGTTACCACTGTTTCCATCATGATTTACCATTGTTAGCTCAAGGTTAATTTGACTATTTCCTGCTATCACCTGATATAGATCTACATCATCGTCTCCACCTACCCATCCGAGCAAGGTTGCATCTGTTTCAAGGAATTGAGCCCTATTTGTGAAGTTGTTTGAAATATTTTCAAAATCTGAGCTATTAAGGTCGGAATCTAGAGCAAAAGGACCATTAATACCTAAAGCACCTGCAACATTAAAGGTTCCAGGGCTTGGCTCCGGTGTTGGCTCCGGTGTTGGCTCCGGTGTTGGCTCAGGAGTTGGCTCAGGAGTTGGTTCTGGAGTTGGTTCCGGTGTTGGCTCAGGAGTTGGCTCCGGTGTTGGCTCAGGAGTTGGTGCCGGTGTTGGTGCTGGTGTTGCGCCTGGCTCAAGTGTAGAACCGTCTGGTTTAAACAAATACCACACACCGCCTACTGCATTACCGTTTGCATCTGTGTCAGAATTATCACCTGTATATTGATAAGCCGGTTGATTGTTGATAAGTATTTGATTCTCTGAATTCTTTGTGAATGTCGCGACATCACTCCCTGCGGCAAATTCTACGACTAACTCAGAAATATCTCGATCAGTTGTAACATATGGCCATGCTGAACCTTGATATGTACCCACACCGTTATCAATACCATCAGGCGTGTATGCATAGATTGTTCTTAAATTAGCAACTGCATTACCACCAGGTGTTGCACTCGCATTTACTCCTGACATTTGGACAACATCATAAGCACTTCCATCTACAGTCACTGAGAGCAATGAGGCTGTTAATGGTGCTGGTGTTGGTTCTGGAGTTGGTTCTGGTGTTGGTGCTGGTGTTGGTGCCGGTGTTGGTGCTGGTGTTGGTACTGGCGTATATGGAGATGGAGAAGGGGTTGATCCACTGCTACCACCACCGCAAGCCACTAAAACTGCTGTTGTGAAAACTGATATTAATAAATTGATGTTTTTCTTCATAAAATTAAGCCCTGCTCTATTTATATATGGTTATATTAGTTTTTCAATGGCACGACATGATTTAATGGGCCACAACGTTGAAATTGTAACATCTTTGGTATTGATGTTGGAAGTGGTGGGTCGTATAGGATTCGAACCTATGACCAACGGGTTAAAAGCCCGGTGCTCTACCAGCTGAGCTAACGACCCAACAATTTCAAAGCGCTATTCTAGACTACTTAATGTCTCAGCGGAAGCTTTTGCCGCTGAACTTTCAGGAAATTCTTTAATGACGTTTTCCAGTTGAGCTACAGCTCTATCATCATTGCCCTGTTGTAAATATATGGTGGCCAACTTAAATTTTGCTAGCGGAATCTTCCAATGCGTCGGATATAAACCTACTAATGTATTGTAGTTTTGTGTAGCAACAGCAAGATTACCATTAGTAAGATTGATCTCTCCCATCCAAAAATAGGCTAGTGGCGTATTATCTGAATCATTATTTATTTGAACAAAAGAGTTCAAAGCACTTAAAGCTTCATTTAATCTGCCTTTTCTAATTAACAAAATAGCTTGATCATAAGTATTTAAAATCAAGTCTGGCTGCTCAATTACTGATTCAGATTTTTGCAGATCTTCAATCGACATGATCGATGTAAGTTTAGCGTCGATGTTGGAAATTTTTTCTGCGTTTTTAGACTGATAAAAATCTAATTGGGTCTGAATTACTTCCATTTCATTTCGCAAGGAAGCTATCTCTTTTTCCAAAGACTGTATTTTTAAATAAAGCTCTATGAATTCTTTGTCTCCATTATCTTGTGCAGACAATGAGAAGATTAAAGATAAGAAAACAATTAAAAAACGCACTACTTTATAAAGAATAATTCAGCTCTTCTATTTTTTGACCAAGCACTTTCATTTGATTTTGCTTCAACAGGCATCTCTTCACCATAACCAACGACTTCTATATTAAATGATGAAACTCCTGTAGCTGTCAGGAAGTCTTCAACTGCTTTGGCTCTTCTCTCACTTAAAGCAAGATTATATTCTCTAGTCCCTCTTTCATCTGCATGCCCTTCGATTAATAATGTGTACTTTGAATTTGATTTCATTAATCTAGAAATTGAAAAAAGCTCTTCAAGTGAGTCTTCTCTCAATGTTTCATCGTCATAATCAAACAAAATAGTTACATAAGCCTCTCCGACATCAACGCTATTCATAACAACGCCATCATCAGATGTTTGTTCTTTTGAAGCTGTAAGATCTACTGTTTTAGTTTCTTGAACATCTACCTTTTCAACAGGCGTTGATGAACAAGCAAAAATAAAAAAAATCGAAAGTATTGAAATTAATGTATTTTTCATATTTACCTTATAAATGGTGACCAAGATGGTTCCTTTAATTCTCCGTATAAAGCTGGCAACCTAAAACTAACCTTGCTGCTTAAATTAATTCCAGCTAAATATGATAGATTTCCATCTTTTGTTGAGTAGATTATAACATTGCCATTTGGAGCTATGCATGGACTTTCGTCATTTTTAGTGGATGTAAGAACTTGTAGCTCTCTGGTATCTAAATTTAGACGTGCAATGTTAAAGTCTGAAAGAGATCTGTGCACCATAATAATTTCATTTTTATTCAAATAAGATGCTCTAGCGTTATAGCTCCCTACTGTAGTGAGCCTTCTCTTTAATTTAGTTCGTACATTTATTTCGTAAATTTGTGGGCTACCAGATCTATCAGATGTAAATATGATTTTTTTTCCATCTGGTGACCAGGCTGGTTCAGTGTCTATTGCTAAGTTTTCAGTTAATCGGGTAATTTTTTTATTGGCAAGATTTATAACATAAATTTCTGAATTGCCGTCCTTGGTGCTGGTAAACGCTAATTCTTTATTATTCGGCGACCAGGCTGGGGAGCTTACAGAAGATTTTGAGCTTATTATCAATTCCCTTTTTCCTGTTGCAAGGTTTTGAGTAAACACTTGGGCCCTATTATTCTCAAAAGAAACATATGAAATTTGCTGAGAATCACTTGACCAGGCTGGAGATATTATTGAGCTGTTTGATTTAAGAAGGACTTGTTCGTTGAAACCATCTGAATCACTAACTATTAACCTATGTATGTTTGAATTTTTTGTGACATACATTAATTTGGTAGATGAAATTCCTTCAATGCCATAAAAAAATTTGTATATTCCGTCAGAAACATAATGACTAGATTGTCTAAGACTGTCAGGCAGACCAAGCACTCGTCTTTTATCTTCAGTATCGTTGTAACTTATATCAAAAATTGAATATGAAATATCTAGGCTGTTATCTTTGTCTTGAACATCAATAAACACAATTGAGTCTACGTTTAGAAGCAACCAGTCCCTCTGGATAACTTCATTCTCATTTGTTGGAACACTCAGTAACTCATCATTTGAAAGGACTTCAAATTCACCTGTTCTAGATAAATCGTTACTTACAATCTGAATGATTTCTTGGCCTGAAATTGAATTGACATTTTTTTCTAGGATCGCAATTTTAATTGGTTTACTTGCACTTTCTGTTATTTCTAAAACAAGGTCTCCGTAAAAATTAAAGGAGAGAAATAGTAATACTAAAAATTTTTTCATAGTGGTTTAAATCTTAGAGTAAAGTTTGCAAAATAACTTTGAAATACTTCATCATCAACATTTTTTATATAATTTATACGCTTATATTTTCTAATTGCATTTAAAGCTGCCCTGTCAAAAGTTTCATCTCCACTTGATCTTTTCATTTCAATATTTTCAATTAGTCCAACTCTATTGAGCCTTAAATTAAAGTCAACAAACATTCCTTTTGAAGTATTATTTGGCCTTATCCATAAGTTCTCGATGTCTTTGATCACTTTAGCACTGATTTGTTCAACGATATCTAGTGCAAAGTCATTCTTATTCTGCATGTCCTCTTGCTCAAGATATTCATCAAGGTTTTTAATTTCCCTTTTAACCTCCTTTGGTGTCTCATCGCTTTCGGTGCTTATATCCACTTTTGATTCAGCTATAGTAGTTTTTTTTATCTCAACTTCTTGGATAGCTGGTTTATCTAAAAAATTTACATTTGTAATTTTTCTTTTAGTTGTCTCAGTTTGTTCAGATGAAAAAATGGTGTATCCAAAGAAAATTCCTACATGCACAAGTATTGAAAATAAAAAGGCTGTTACCCACTTAATCATGGTTGTGTAGCTAAAGAAAAGTTATTTGCTCCATTCGCTTGTAAGACACTTAAAAGCTCTGCTATAGACTGGTATGAGGTATTCTGATCTCCCCTAACTATGATTTCTATATCTGGATTAATTTTTATAATTTTTGAAAACCTATCCTCTATAAACCCTAGAGAGACTTGGACATTGTCACCATCTTCCTCAATGAAATAATTGCCTTTTTCATTAACATCTATGATGAAAGGTTGTGTATTCTCTAATTCAATTTCTTCAGCTTGGGCATTAGGAAGGTTGATGTCTAGACCTTGAACGGCCAAAGGTGCTACAACCATGAAAATTACTAATAAGACAAGCATAATATCAACATAGGGAACTACATTAATTTCATTTATTACTTTGGATGATCTGCTTCTTTTTTCTAAAAGCATATGACTATTTTTTGCTAATTTGAATTATTAATTGCTCTGCAAAAGCCAATGAACCATTAATAAGATTATCTAGTTTTTTTGAAAATTGGTTATAGGCAATTAAAGCTGGTATCGCGGCCAATAAACCAACTGCAGTTGCAACTAAAGCTTCTGAAATACCAGGGGCAACTGAACTTAATGTTAATTGTGCAGTAGTAGATAGACCTTGGAAGGCATTAATTATACCAATAACAGTACCCAGCAAACCTATATAGGGAGCACTAGAGCTTATTGTGGCAAGCAAGGATAAATTTTTAGACAACCTCTCTTCCTCTCTATTTACTACCACTCGAATTAGTCTTTCTGTTGAATCAATATTTTCTGAAGAATTTTTACCAGATTTCAAACTGTCATAAGTTGAAACAAAAATTAACTCAGATGTCTCAAGCTCACTAATATCTTTTTCCTTTAGAGAAAGATAAAGGTCATCGATTTTTTCGCCTTCCCAGAACCTATCTTCTAAATCATGGGAAGTGTCGGTAGATCTTGATAACGTAAAGTATTTTTCAAATATAAGTACCCAAGAAATTACAGAAGCTAATACTAAGATTCCAAGAATTATTTGAACTGGAAGTGATGCTTGCAATAGTAACTCTAATGCATCGAAATCCATTATCTATGACCCTCTAAATCTTCTTGATACATTTGATCAATCAGGTACATAAAACTTTCCCAATTGAGATCAACGATTTTTGTCTCATCTGCAAGCTTCTCATTAAGGTTTTTTGCCTTAATTCTCACTCTGATCGGCTTGTTATCAAATTTGTATATGAGAGCTGGAAATTCTCCCTCTTTTGTAACTCCTAAAACTTGCTTCCACCAAGAAGTGGCTGGCTCAAAACCCTTTTTATATGCCTTGCATTCAATGTTCCATCTACCCAGCTTCAAGTCAGGATGATTTTTTTCTTGGTATTGACTAAGTATTCGTCTCACAGGTTTTGCAAGATTTAGGTCCTCTTGGAGTTTTTTGGCTATTTTTCGTTCAAAATCATGGCCTTTTTTTCTTTGATTAATAGTCATGCTGTAAATACTGACTCATCCAAGTCAGCATTAGTAAATACTTCTTGAACATCATCTAAATCCTCAATTGCATCAGTTAATTTCATGTTTTTTTCTGATTGCTCTGAATCTAAAGCAATATTTGTTTCAGCCTCCATTATAATTTCTGATGCTTCAACTTTAAAATTACCTGACTCTACCTTTTCTTTCAAGCTTGATAAGTCTTTTGGATCACAAACAAGTTCAGTTTTGCCCTCTTCTAGTTCATTAATATCGTTAGCTCCATTTTCAGCAGCTATGTCATATAACGCTTCATTTGATAAGTCTGCATCAACCAATATTTTTCCTTTTGCTTCAAAAAGATACGCCACACTTCCTGAGGTTCCTAGATTTCCTCCATATTTGGTGAATGCATGTCGTATTTCTGAAACTGTCCTATTTTTATTATCAGTTAAAGTTTTTATAAAAACTGCCACGCCTCCTGGTGCGTAACCTTCATAAATTACTTCTTCTAGATTTTGACCTTCTTGACCACCAGCACCTCTTTGTATTGCTCTGTTTATGGTGTCTTTAGTCATATTGGCAGAAAGAGCCTTATCATAGGCTAATCTGAGTCTTGGGTTATCCTCAATTATTGGGCCACCATCTTTTGCAGCTACAGTTAGTTCTCTGATAATTTTGGTAAAAACTGCACCTCTTTTTGCATCCTGTCTTGCCTTTCTATGTTTTATGTTTGCCCATTTTGAATGACCTGCCATTTCAATCCTCCTTTCTTAAAATATGCAGCTCATCAAGACTTTCATCTTTAACTGAGCCTGGTGCCTCGGTAAGTAAACAAACGGCAGATTGGGTTTTTGGGAAGGCTATAACATCTCTTATTGAATCAGCTCCAACCATTATCATTGCTAATCTATCTAAGCCAAATGCTATCCCGCCATGAGGTGGACAGCCTGATGTAAGAGTCTTGAGAAAAAATCCAAATTTTTGTTGGGCTTCTTTTTGCGACAAACCAAGTAAATCAAAAACTTTTTCCTGCATTTCTTTTCTATGTATTCTTATAGAGCCGCCACCTATTTCAATTCCATTAACAACCATGTCATAAGCTTTTGAGTTGATTTCAAGTGGGCTTAGCTTCATTAATTCCTCAACATTTGATTCAACTGGTGAGGTGAATGGATGGTGTAATGATGTCAAAGATCCATCTGATGCTTCCTCAAACATTGGAAAATCTGTAACCCAGCAAGCTGCATAACCATTTTTTAGAACACCTAGATCACTTCCTAATCTTGTTATTAACCTACTCATATAGTCGTTAACAACTTTTGCCTTACCTGCTCCAAAAAATATGAGATCTCCTTTAGTTGCGTTTAGATTTGATAATATATTTTTTAAGCAATCTTCTGATAGATATTTAAGTATTGGAGATGACAGCCCGGTATGATCTTCACCTTCAACCCTTATGTATGCCAAACCCTTAGCACCAAATTCTTTAACGAAGTCTGTATACCTATCAATCTGCCCTCTTCCAATCTTTTCACCTTCAGGCACAACAAGTGCTGCTATTCTTGAATTTTCATCATTGGCAGGATCTGAAAAAACTTTGAATTCTTCAGATTTAAAAATATCTGATAGTTCAACTAATTTTAAAGGATTTCTAAGATCTGGCTTATCACATCCATACTCTTCCATAGCTTTGTCCCACTTTATTTTTGGCACTGTCCCTAACTCAACATCAAGCAACTTTTTGAATGACTCGGTGATCATTTTTTCTGCAAGTTCCATGATATCTGATTCCTCAACAAAGGAAGCTTCAATATCAATCTGAGAAAACTCTGGCTGTCTATCAGCTCTTAAGTCTTCATCTCTAAAACATCTAGCAATTTGATAATATCTGTCAAAACCAGAAATCATTAGCATCTGTTTAAACAGTTGTGGAGATTGGGGTAGCGCAAAAAAGTTTCCTGGTGAGGTTCTGCTTGGTACCAAATAATCTCTTGCACCTTCTGGAGTGGCTTTAGTCAATATAGGTGTTTCAATATCTACAAAATTATTATTTTCCAGATAATCTCTTATAGATTTAGTTAGTTGAGATTTCAGTCTTAAATTATTTTGCATTTCAGGCCTTCTTAGATCCAGAGTCCTATTTTTTAATCTTACATCTTCTCCAACTTCTGAAGATTGGTCTAGAGGGAAGGCTGGAGTATCAGCAGTATTTAAGAGCTCTATTGAAGTGCTCTTTATTTCAATCTCACCAGTTGTTAGTTGTTCATTTTGAGAATCAGCAGGTCTGCCTTCAACCAAGCCAGTAGCCTTTATCACATATTCAGATCTTATCTCATCAGCAATCTTAAATGCTTGTTCATATTCTGGATTTACTACTACCTGAACAATGCCGGTTGTGTCTCTGACATCAAGGAATATTACGCCACCATGGTCTCGTCTTCGATGAATCCAGCCACAAATTGTTACTTCTTTATTTAGATGATCTTTGTTAAGTTTTCCGCAGTGATTTGTTCTCATTATCTGTTAATTATCCTTTTTTAATTTTTTATTTGAATTATCTGTCCTATGAACATTTTTTTTATTCTTATCCTTAAAATCTGTCTCATACCAGCCACTACCTTTTAATCTAAAACCTGGAGCAGAAAGTAATTTTACCACTTTAGTAGATTTGTTACATTTAATGCACTCTTTTAAAGGTTTTTCATCCATTTTTTGAAAAACTTCAAAATTAGAATTACATACTTCGCAATAATACTCGTAAATGGGCATATTCCTTACTAAATTACCATATAATTAATTTTGGAGATTATAGTGTATTTCTCAAAATTATTCGTCCCTACAACCAGACAAGATCCCTCTGAAGCAGAACTAGCAAGTCATAAGCTAATGATAAGGAGTGGTATGATTAAAAAAACTGCTGCTGGCATTTATAATTGGCTTCCTATTGGGCTCAATGTTCTTAAAAAAGTTGAAAATATTGTTCGCAACAATCTAAACAACCATGGCGCACAAGAAATCCTTATGCCTATGGTCCAGCCTGCAGAGCTTTGGACAGAATCGGAAAGATATGAGCAATATGGTAAGGAATTATTAAAGTTTCAAGATAGATCTCAAAGAGATTTTGTTCTTGGCCCAACACATGAAGAAATAATGTGTGAAATATTTAGAAGCTATCCAATTAGTTACAAAGATTTGCCTATAAACATGTATCAAATACAAACAAAATTTAGAGATGAAATTAGACCAAGGTTTGGCGTAATGAGATCCAGAGAATTTTTAATGAAAGATGCATATAGTTTTGATATCAATGAAAAGGGAATGGAAAATAGCTATTTAAATATGAAAAATGCCTATATCAGTACATTTGATGAAATAGGGTTAGATTATCGAATAGTAAAAGCCGATGCCGGAAATATTGGAGGAGATGTAAGTGAGGAATTCCATATAATCGCAGACTCAGGCGAGGACCTGCTTGCTATAAGCGATTCTAGTGAATTTGCAGCAAATGTTGAGGTTCTTGAATACAATAAAGATCCTAGTGAATTAGATGGATCAGATTCTCCAGATGGTAATGGAAAACTCCAAATTAAAAGAGGTATTGAGGTAGGCCATATTTTTCAATTAGGCCAAAAGTATAGTGAAAAGATGTCTGCAACTATCAAAGATTCAACGGGCACAGATATTAATGTATTTATGGGTTGCTATGGCATTGGTGTCTCAAGAATTGTTGCTGCTGCAATAGAACAAAATCATGATGAAAAAGGAATAATTTGGCCATACTCCATTGCTCCTTTTCATGTGAATGTTATATGTCTTGATCCATCAAAAGAAGAAGTCATAAAAGAGTGTCAAAGTGTATACCAAATATTAAGAGATGCCGGTCATGACGTAATTCTTGATGATAGAGATATTCGTGCAGGCAATAAATTTACAGACAATGAGATTCTAGGCATACCTTATTCTATTATTTTAGGGCCTAGAAATTATGCCAATAATAAATATGAATTTCTTTCTAGAGCTACTGGTGAAAAACAAGAACTTAACATAGATGAGATAAAACAAATTCTGGAGGAGAAAAAATGATCAGATTTTTTACATCAATAGGAGGGTTTTTATTGGGAGCATTGTTGTTTGCATTTCTAATGATTGTCTCTTTTAACCCATCTTTTTTTGCCAAGATGGCGCTCAAAGATTTTGCGAAAGACCTTGCAACACCTGCTACTAACAGTCTCGATAGATTTTTAGATAAATCAGTACTGGAGCCTATTTTAGAGAATCCTGAAACATTAACAGATCTTGGGCTTCATCAGCTAGATTTTCTAACAAATCACAACGAAAAACTTGATGATTATTCTTTAGCAAAAGGAGATGCAAATCATGAGAATTTTTTAAATTATTACTCGAAGTTAAACAGTTTTGATGAATCAAAACTTCCAGAGTCAGCAAAATTAAATTTACAGGTTGCTAAGTTTGCAGCAGGGATAGAACAAAGAGGATTTGAAAGCTTTAGATATTACATGGGCCCTTTTATACAGTTTTATGGTACGCACCTTCATTTCGTGAATTTTATGACCGATACACATAGATTAGAAAATAAAAAAGACGCTCTTGACTATATCAAAAGAGTTTCTGATATTCCAAGAGCAATTGATGAATTGATGGAATTTGAAAAAAGAAGAGCTGATGAAGGAATCTACTCGCCAAAATTTGTTTATGAAAAAAGTTTAATGCAACTTACCTCTTTAATTGAAACAAAAACAGAGCTACATCCTTTATACCTAAGTTTTGCAGAAGGTCTGGAAGATATTGATGTTACTGACGAGAATAAAGCAGAAATGCTTGAAAATTTAGAAGTTTCAATAGGATCCTTTAAAGCATCTTATGCAATATTAAAAAATCTTATAGAAACAAATTCTCTTGGTGCTAGAGAGTACGATGGGGTATGGAGCCTACCTAATGGAGAAGACTACTATAAGCATAGGCTGCAAATTTTCACGACAACAGACCTTACAGCAGATGAAATTCATAACTTAGGATTACAGCTTGTTGATGAAATTCAATCTGAGATAAAAAGAATCCTTGCTGATGAGGGTTATGACACAAATAGACCCCTAGCTGAATTGTTTGTTGAGTTAAATAATGATCCTAGATTCTTATTTGAGGATTCTGATAATGGTAGAGAGGCAATCTTAGAAGAATATAGAAGAATTAATCGGGAAACCTACGACATGCTTCCTGATTATTTTAATGAGTTACCACAGGCAAAAGTTGTAGTTAAGAGAGTGCCAATCTTTTCTGAAAAAAGTGCAGCTGGTGGGTATTACCAAGGTTCTTCACTGGATGGATCTAGGCCAGCAGCTTGGTATGCAAACTTGTATGATATCAATGCAACACAAACGTTTAAGATGCCTGCCCTATCATTTCATGAAGCTGTACCAGGGCACCATTTACAAATTGCACTGAATCAAGAAAATTTGAATCAAACATTATGGAATAAATTTGGCTACAGTACTTCTGCATTTACTGAAGGTTGGGCTTTATATGCCGAAAGGTTGGCTATAGAAGCTGGCTTAATCAAAGATCCATATGAAATGATAGGCTCATTACAATCAGAGCTGTTTAGAGCTGCAAGGTTAGTTGTTGATACTGGCTTACATTCAAAAAAATGGACCAGAGAAGAGGCTATAACTTATATGATGGATAATGCTGGTGAAGTAAGAAGCGAATCTGAATCAGAGATAGAAAGATATATTGTGTGGCCAGGCCAAGCAACAGCTTACATGATTGGTAGAATAAAAATTCTAGAGCTGAGAGAAAGAGCAAAGAAAGAGCTAGGCAATAGATTCAACATTAAAGATTTTCACTCTGTTGTGCTCATGAATGGAGTGTTGCCCCTAACGGTGTTAGAGGCTCTCGTTGATAGATATATACAAGAAAATAGCTAGTCTTGAATAACTAAAGTTTCTATTTCTTCTAGTATTTTTGGGTTTTCTTTTAAGAAATCTGATGTTTTAGCAATCCCTTGGCCAATTTTGTCGCCTTTATAGCTATACCAAGCACCTGCTTTTTCGATTATTCCTTTTTTAACACCATGCTCAATAATTTCAGCATTCTTATTAATGCCTTTTCCATATAGAATCTGAAACTCTACAACCTTGAAAGGTGGAGCCATTTTATTTTTAACAACTTTTACCCTAGTTTCATTACCAACTACTTCATCTCCATCCTTAATGGCACCTATCCTTCTAATATCTAGCCTTACACTTGAATAAAATTTTAGAGCATTTCCGCCTGTTGTTGTCTCAGGACTACCAAACATAACTCCAATCTTCATTCTTATTTGGTTAATAAAAATTACTAATGTATTTGATTTTTGGATGCTACCAGTAATTTTTCTTAGTGCTTGAGACATTAATCTTGCTTGAAGGCCAACATGCGAATCGCCCATATCACCCTCCAATTCTGCTCGAGGAACAAGAGCTGCAACACTATCTATTACTATCACATCCAAACTACCACTTTTCACAAGCATATCTGTTACTTCTAGTGCCTGCTCACCAGTATCAGGTTGTGATAATAACAATTCATCTATATCAACACCCAAAGCTTTAGCGTATTCCGGATCAAGAGCATGTTCGGCATCTATAAAAGCTGCACTTCCTCCTGCTTTTTGACACTCTGCGATAATTTGAAGTGTAAGAGTTGTTTTTCCAGATGACTCAGGACCATAGATTTCACAAACTCTTCCTTTAGGAAGACCGCCTATCCCTAGTGCTTTATCAAGGCCAAAAGATCCAGTACCAATGGAAGGAACCTCAACTGTTTCCCTTGTTCCTAATTTCATAATTGTGCCTTTTCCAAATTGACTTTCAATTTGTTTAAGTGCCGTATCGAGTGATTGTTTTTTTGTATCTGCCATTTTTTTCCTATAGTGTATATATATACAGTATTACACCATATATTATTTACATAGTCTAGATAATTATAAATTTTTTAACTTTTAATAATTAATTGCAACCTTATTTATAAAGTAAAATACTTTTATGGCCTTTATTGTTACCGATTCATGTATTGAGTGTAAGCACACTGATTGTGTCGAAGTGTGTCCTGTTGATTGTTTTTATGAGGGTGAAAACTTCCTAGTTATTAACCCAGACGAATGTATTGATTGCGGTTTGTGTGAACCAGAGTGCCCAGTGGATGCAATTTTTTCTGAGGATGAGCTTCCACCAGACCAGATACCATTTATAGAAATCAATGAGAGACTTTCACAAAATTGGCCAGTGATTACAGAAAAAAGGGAAGCTCTCCCGCTAGCCGAAAAATATGCTACACAAAAGAATAAAATCGCCCTGTTAAAAGAGGGTTAATTCAAGTGCAGCCAAACAGCTGGAACTGAACCAAATATTAAGCCAGAAAAAAGAACTTTTGTTTGAATAGAATTTTTTTCGAATTGTTTGAGTATTTGAGTAGGAACTATTAAAAATGATAGGCCCATTCCAACTATGAATGGAAGCAAAGAGTAAAAATCTAATTCTTTGATACTAAATACTATTCCATCATACACACCAAGAATTACCATAACTAAAGAACCAGAAATTCCCGGTAACAGAAAGGCTGTAAAAGCCAATAGTCCAGCAAGCATTAATAAAAATATATTATTAAAATCAAATTGAATTAGTGAAAATGCTATTACCAATGCTAATACGATCCCAAGAATAAAGCTTAATAAGAACTTTACTGAATCTTTGAAAGGCTGATCAAGAAAACAATTTTTAATAACCGCAATAACCATAACAATTGAAAGAAAAATTTTAAATGAAAATAAATATGAATTAATTAAAAAATCAATTGCGAAAGCAGATAAATAAATTGAGACTGCCATGCCAAAGAGTAGAGGGAACATAAAATTAAAATCAATTTCCCTGAAAAAAGATTTAAAACCAGATTTTAATTTCACTGGGTTAATTGAAGTCAGAAAAGATATGAAACCTTGGTAAACATTAAATAGGCCTGCGATCGTAGCCCCTGAAATACCAGGTGTAATTTCAGCAACCCCCATGAAGAAGCCTGCTGTAAATTTATAAAGAAATTTAGGCATTTGGTAATTTTCCACGCGCCTTATCAAGATTGGTCATATCCCAATAAAGCGGTGTAACAGATACATTCTTTTTCATGATTGCTTCAAAATCTGTGCCTGTTAAATCACCATTCGGCTCTCCCGATTTACCAATTTTATAGCTAACTTTATTTTCGTCACCATCAAATTCTGGAGCTAGAGGTATACCTCTATTACCTAAACGAGTAAAGGAAAAACTTTCTAGCTCATTGAATGGCAAATTAGGTATGTTGACATTAAAAACAACTCCATCATGCCCATCTTCAGAATAATTTTCAATAACATAATCTAACATGAGCTCAGTAGCCAAAACAGCTGATTCATAATGCTCAAATGACTTTCCAGATATTGAGCTTGCAATAGGTGGAAACTTAAGTTTTCTGCCAGTAAAGGCAGCGCCTAAAGTTCCAGAATGCATAACATCGTCTCCCATATTTGCTCCTTTATTTATACCAGACACAATAATATCTGGCGTTTCTTTCATAATTGCCATGAGCCCCATAAAAACGCAATCAGCTGGAGTACCATCAACCGAATAAATATTTTCAGCTAACTTTTCTATTTCAACTGAAGATCTGAGTGTGATTGCAGCAGCTTGTCCACTTTTATCATGCTTGGGTGCAATTAAAGTTACAGAGTGCTTCTCACTGAGCTTTTCATATAGGGCTCTAGTGATATTAGATTCAATGCCGTCGTCATTAGTTAATAAAATATTCATTTGTTTAATCTTGTCACTACAAGACAAGCTGCTCCTTCATTATTTCCTATAAAACCCATTTTTTCTGATGTTTTTGCTTTAAAACCAATATTATCTTCCGATAGGCCTGTAATTTTCTTCAGACTGTCTACGATTTTGTCTCGGTGCGGAGTAAGTTTCGGTTCTTCAAGTATTACAATTATATCAACCTGTTTAATTGAATACCCTTTTTCTTTAATCATTTCATTGGTTAATTTATATAACTTTTCTCCTGAAGCATCTTTCCATTTATCTGTGTTTGGAAAATGAACTCCTATATCCCCTAAACCTAAAGAA
>TARA_B100001093_G_scaffold484367_1_pt1 | contig 22226 bp, 19 predicted proteins | sample TARA_B100001093 | Tara Oceans TARA_B100001093 (sample SAMEA2623116) | marine metagenome | biome: marine biome (ENVO:00000447); feature: surface water layer (ENVO:00002042); material: "saline water (ENVO:00002010), including plankton (ENVO:xxxxxxxx)" | depth 5 m | reverse complement strand
CAAAATCGAGTTCGATATTTACAGATGAAAAAGGACATCAAGGACAAATAGTTATCGAAACTGGAACACTAGTGTGGCTTGAGGCAATCTACGATGTTGACCTTAATACCAATAGCTACGAGACAGGATTTACTACCGACCTACATTCAATAGCTAATGAAATTATTAGCAATCACGACTCGAATTACAAATAGTCTGTAGTTTAGAGCAGAATTTATTATGAAACTGCCGTTTTAAAGTACATAAAACGACCTTTTCTTGCCTTTGATAAGCGATTGATTAAAACATCTCCAAGTCCAGTAGAGGGGGTGAGAATTCCCGCTTTGTGTGAAGATGTACTGTGATCATCTAATGCCAAGCACAACCCAAGTTCTGCTAACATTTTTGATGTTGCTCCATAGCCTGGATCTCCTTTACCTGATATTTTGATTTTTGCACGTTTTGAGTTGCTCTTGGCGATTAGTTCGATTTTAAAACCTCCACTGCGAAGTAACCAGGGTGGTGGACCTTCTCCAGATTTTGGCTTGAAATTGATGGGCTGACCTAAAAAATATCCAAATCCGCTAATGGCGTACATCAGAAATACCTGAACCCACATACCTATGGACGCACATTCATTGTAAGTCGTATTTACATGCTCAGCTCTAAGAGCGTAGCTTCGGCGAACAACTCTTGCATTGATCGGGGCCATAAAAAATTTATGGATCATACCGTATCTCCAATCTAAGGCCCGTTTGAATTCTCGAGGCATACCATCTGCAGTGGATGAATCACTTGTTTCAATACCTGTAATGCCTGGTGTGAGAACGTATGGATTATTGGCCATATCATCTGTAAATCGACCTGTTTTTCGGGCTTGAACACTCACCTTTCCTGAGTTCAAGGTGCCTCCAGAAAACGAACCCGTGTATTTGGTATAGACTCCTCGTATATTGATTTGACTATCGACTTGGTCTTGTACTGCTTTTCTTGCGATGTATGCACCTAAGTCAGAAGGTATTGAATCTACACCACCACCGAGTATAATTTTTGCTCTTGATTGAAGTGCGCTTTCGTGAAACGCCTCTACCATTTCGGCTTGCCAAAATCCTTCTCCAGCCAAATCAGAATAGTGAACACCTTCGCGTGCACAAGCTCCTAATAATGCAGCTCCATTATTTGCAGCATAGGGTCCAGCACAATTTAAAATCACTTTACTTTTTTTGACCATCTCATTTACAGCATCACTATTTTCAAGGTCGACGCAAAAAACCTTTGGGTTCCTTTTAAGTGTTGCGGCAAGTTTGTCGAGTTTAGCTTGAGTTCGACCCGCTATAGCCCATGGTTTGTCTTGAAGTTCAGGGTGTGTATCGAGATAGTGAGCGACCAAAGTCCCCGTAAATCCTGTGGCTCCATATACAGTTAAGTAAAGCGATGCTTTAGACATATAATTATTCTTCTTTGGGGTTAGGTCCGTATTTATTTTCTCCTGGATTACTATTTGTAAGATATAACACTAACAACCAAATTGCTCCAATTAGGGGAATGAGTGCGATTAAAAGCATCCAACCACTTTTACCCACATCGTGGAGTCTTCTTACCGCTACGGCAAGACCGGGAATGAAAACGAATAAGGCATAGATTATATACAAAACACCTACATCGAGGCCCTCATTGGTTGTTAGTGTTATATCTAAATTGAGGTCATCCATGGTTGTTCCCAAATCATAATCTAGGAAAAATAATAGTCCACCAATGATTGAGTTGATGATGTTGTAAATCCAATATTCTTTTCTTCTTGCTCTGCCGTTAAAATCGGCATACTGTTTTAAAACTTTGATGTAATAATTCATAAGGTGTAGTTTATTTATTTTGAGTGTCTTGAAGCATTTCGTCAATGGCACGTTCGAGTTGCTGGTCTCGACCGGCGTCTATTACTCCAGGACTATTTTTAACTTTGATACTGGGTTCAGTTTGTAAATTTTCCATCCAGCGACCGGATTTATCTTTCGCGCTTACAGGAACTACACCCCAACGTGAACCGTTGGGTAGGCCCTCCCATCCTGCAAATGAACAAGTTCCAGGAACAGGCATTCCAATAGTTTTTCCTATTTCTAAATCGGTGTATCCTTGCGCAAAACAGTGACCATCACTGTAATTAGATTCGTTGAACATGGCAACAGTGGGTTTAGTCCAACGTGATGTTGGTTCTCCACCAACAACCTTGGCCGCTGTTGCATAGGTAATGAATCCTTCTCCTGTGAAGAACATCGCCAAATCTGCAACAAGATCTCCTCCTCCGTTAAAACGAGTATCAACAATCACACCGTCACGGTCGAAGTATTTACCCATCATATCGTCGTAAATAGAACGATATGGCCCATCTGACATTCCGGGTATATGCACATAACCCAATTTACCTTCAGATTTTTGTTCAACTTCTTTTTCGTTCAATTTCACAAATCGATTGTAAAGTAAAGTTCGAAGTTTACGCAGTGAAATAGGTTGAACAGTAATGCTTTCTATCTTATTGTTTGAAGGATCAAATAATTGTAAAAGGGTATAATTTCCTGCTTTCCGATTGAGATAGGATGCAAAGTCTTGTTCGGGTGTTATGCGTCTTCCGTCAATGCTAGTAATAATCATACCTGCATTGACTTTAAACTTTGCCTTGTCTAATGGTCCGCCTTTGATTACTTCGGTAATCTTAACTCCATCATTTTTGTAGTTGTAGTCAAAAAAGATTCCCAGTGAAGCTGTCGCATCAGGGTTTTCTGCCTTTGTACTATATCTTCCTCCTGCATGGGATACATTTAATTCACCTAACAATTCAGAAATCATTTCAGCAAATTCATGTCCATTAGACAGATGAGGAACGTATTTTTGATATTCTGCTTTTAGCAAATTCCAGTCCATACCGTGAAAGGTGGGCTCATAGAAGATATTTTTGGTTCTAATCCAGACGTGATCAAACATATATTGGCGTTCTGCCGCAAGGTCAAGTGTCATTTCACTGCGAATAGCTATCGGTTTTTTACGGCCTTTTTCAGGATCTATTTTAGTAATTTTCCCACGGCTTAGAAGGTAAAGGCTTTTCATATCCTTATCCCATGACAATGATCCACTACCATTGACTTTTATGGCCATTTTGGTCTCTTTGGTTCTAAGGTCTGTCATCCAAAGATTTTGTTTTCCTTCAAATGCAGCCATATAATACAATTTGCTGCCGTCTTTATTTAAAACAGCATCACCCAAACTCGAAGAGTGAATTGTAAATTTTGCCTTTCTTTCTTTGAGGTCTTCCCAATCGAATTGGAGTGGTTTCTTTTCTTTTATCTCATCTTCTTTGGTCTTCTTATCTTTTTTCTTTTTTGCTCCTCCTTCTTGCTTTTCTTCTTCGCTGCTTTCTTCTTCAATGGCCTGCATCAATTCGTACTCTTCTTTGTTGAGGCTGTATTCATCCCAGCCTTCTTGGGTAAAGAACATACTATATACATCCCTTTGAGAACGACCACTAGTGGCATAACTTTTTAAACCATTGCGATTGCTAAACCAAATCATCTGTTTGCCTTTATTTACCCATTTTGGTCTAGAGTCGTAATATCCGCTTTCGGTAAGATTCACGCATTTTGAACCATCAGCGGCCATGAGTAGTATTTCTGAATTATTGAGACTTTTACTCCAGTCAATGAGTAACCATTTGGAATTAGGGCTCCAGGTATAATACTTATCGCCGTCTCTCATATGGAATAAGTCTTCATCGTTGAGTAATTCAATTTCATTACCTGTCGCAATATCTCTGACTTTAATGAATCTTCGATTGGCAACGTAGGCCAATTTTTTACCATCAGGCGAGAAAGAAGGCAGGTAATTGTCTACCTCATTGCTGATCATAGGCTCTTCTACAATTAATGTTGAGGCAAAGAAGAAAGGCTCTTGAGCTTCTCTTGTTCTACTTGCTTTGTAGATACTCCATTTGCCACTTCTCTCAGAAGCATAAACCAAGTGCTTGCCGTCTGCTGTCCAAGTTAAAAATCGCTCTTGTTCTGCTGTACTTGTGATTCTTTTGGTTAAGGCGCCGTCTACAGAAGTTACAAAGACTTCACCTCTGGCGATAAATGCAATTTCTTTTCCGTTTGGAGAGATGGACATTTCTCTTACGTCCCCTCTTATAGCAACTACGTTTTCGCTGTTTTCTACATCTTGACGAATGATATTAACTTCTACTTTTTCAGGGGTTTGTCCTTCTTTTAGAGTGTATAATTCCCCGTCATATCCAAAAGCAAGAGTACCACTACCCATACTGAGAAAACGAACAGGATGTAGGTCAAACGAAGTTAATTGTTGATTTTTTTTAGGATTATCAATGCTTGTTTTATGCACATTAAATGTTCCGCTTTCTTCGCTGAGGTAATAAAATCCTTTTTCATCGGTGGTAAAAATGGGCTGCCGATCTTCTCCAGCGCGACTGATCAGCATGCGGTGTTCATTTGTTGAGGCGTCGTAAATCCAAATATCTCTTGTGATTGAACTTACATGATGCTTTCTCCACTCATTTTCTCCTCCTTTTTTGTCGTGATAAAGCATTTGACTACCGTCTTTGCTGACTTGAACGTATTCTGCGGGAATAGTAAATAGTTGATTTACTCGGCCACCTTCAACCGGTACAGCATAGAGCTCGGGTTGAGAACCTGTGGGATATTGTCGATGTTCTTTTGTGTCCATGCGCTGGGCTCCAAAAACAACGCTATGACCATCGTGTGAAAAACTATAAGGAGATTCATTATTGGAATGGTAGGTTAAACGCTTGGCTTTTCCTCCAATGGCAGGCATGACAAACACATCAAAGTTGCCGTATCTGTCAGAAGAAAATGCAATCTGCGTTCCGTTTTGGCTCCAAACAGGCATATGATCATGAGCTTTGTGAAAGGTAATTTGTTTGGCATCACCACCACTTGAAGACACGGTATAGAGGTCACCCATATAAGTGAACGCAATTGTTTCACCGTTTGGTGAAATAGCGGGATACCTCATCCATCTCGGCTGGTCTTGTGCATGCGTTTGAAGTGTTATAAAAACAAAAAGAAATATAATACGTTTCATAATGCTTTGATTTTCGCGCAGAAGATACAAAAGGATACGCAACTTTTAACCACCATCTCTTAGTCTTTTGCCTCACTTCTGCACTTCAAAATTATTCGTTATTTTTCCATAACTAATAAAATTAAAACTAACCTTTTTAAAAAGGGAAAGTAAAATTCTGAGCCTTTAGTTGTGCGAAGGAAAAACCTTTACAGTACGCCTAATCATAAATAAACACAATGCGCTTTTTTAAGATCTATTTGAAATCACTAACACTTTCTGTCATTTCAGCTTTAATGCTAGGATGTACGCACAAAAATAATAAGACGAAGATTATGCCACTAGTGACCATTGAAAAAAAACAATTTGGAACAACCAAAGAGGGTCAAAATGTTGATCAATACCTGCTTGAAAATAAGTCTGGAATGCAAATTAGCATCATCACTTATGGCGGAATCATTACTTCTTGGACTTCAGCTGATAAAAATGGCGACTACAAAGACATCGTCTTAGGCTATAACACCCTTGAGGAGTACGAGAGTGAAACCCCTTATTTTGGAGCACTTATAGGACGATATGGTAACCGAATTGCCGAGGGCAGATTTAGCTTAAATGACACAACATATACCCTAGCGCTTAATAATGGAGTAAACCATTTGCATGGTGGTTTGAAGGGTTTTGACAAGGTGGTTTGGGAGGCAGAAACCATGACTACAGATAGAGAGGCCGCTCTCGTTTTAAAATACCTCAGTAAAGACATGGAAGAAGGTTATCCCGGAAACCTAGTCACTACAGTAACCTACATGCTTAATGATAATAATGAATTAGAAGTAAAGTATGAGGCTAGTACCGATAAAACCACAATCGTCAATCTCACGCAGCATTCGTACTTCAATCTTACTGCCGATTTCAATCAAACGGTATTAGATCACGAGCTTACCATTAATGCTGATTCTTTTATTCCTGTCGATGAAACCCTTATTCCTTTAGGTAATTTAAGTGATGTATCTCAAACGCCTTTTGATTTTAGAGCATCTAAAAGAATCGGTCAACACATCAATGAAGAAAATACACAGTTAATAAATGGCTTGGGTTATGATCACTGTTGGGCCTTGAACGACCAAGATAAGGGTATGCGATTTGCAGCCTCCGCTTATGAGCCTGTTTCTGGAAGGCTACTGGAGGTATTCACTGATGAGCCTGGCATACAGTTTTATTCGGGTAATTTTTTGGATGGCAGCCTCCCGAGTAAATCAGATGGTGTGTATAATCAACGAACAGGATTTTGTTTAGAAACCCAGCACTATCCCGATTCTCCAAATCAAGAAGACTTTCCTTCGGTTGTTCTTCATCCAGACGAAAAATACGAGTCGCATACGACTTTTAGGCTGTCTGTAAAATAAATCTAGTCTAATAGAAAACGATTAAAATCAGATCATTATGGATTTTTCAACTAAAGATTTTGTTGTATTTGGGGTTTATGCTGTAGTTATTTTGGCTATTGGTTTTTTTGTTTCTCGACAAAAAAAAGGAGAGCGTAAAAGTGCTGAAGATTATTTTCTGGCGGGTAAGTCACTTCCGTGGTGGGCTATTGGAGCATCACTTATTGCTGCAAATATTTCGGCAGAGCAGTTTATTGGAATGTCGGGTTCCGGGTTTGCTCTGGGATTGGCTATAGCTTCTTATGAATGGATGGGAGCGATTACACTTCTCGTTGTTGGAAAATACTTCTTACCTGTTTTTATAGAAAAAAGACTCTATACCATACCAGAGTTTATAGAAAAAAGATACAGTACGAATCTGAAAACCATTTTGGCTGTGTTTTGGATTTCACTATTTGTTTTTGTGAATCTCACTACGGTACTGTTTTTAGGTGGGAAAGCATTAGATACCATTTTGGGAAGCGGAGATGGAACTATACTTTTAACAAGTATTGTGGGATTAGGACTCTTTGCTGCTGCATACTCTTTATGGGGTGGACTAGCAGCGGTTGCCTGGACTGACGTGGTACAAGTAGTACTTCTAATTATTGGAGGTTTTTTGATGACTTATTTTGCGCTGCTTAACGTTACAGACTCTGGTAGTTTTATAGAAGGGCTGAAGTATGTTTATCAAGTCGTGCCTGAACGATTTTCAATGATTTTATCTAAAGGTGAAATTATTACTCCTAACGGAAGAGATGCTTGGTTAGATTTACCTGGACTCGCTGTGCTTATTGGAGGAATGTGGGTTGCTAATCTCTATTATTGGGGGTTTAATCAATACATTATTCAAAGAACCTTAGCGGCTAAAAGTCTCAAAGAGGGTCAAAAAGGAATTGTATTTGCTGCATTTCTCAAACTACTTCTACCTGCAATTGTTGTACTCCCTGGTATTATCGCCTATGTAATGAATTTAGATGTCGAATCGGCAACATTAAATATGGATTTGATTGAAAGTGGTGGTTTTCTTGGAGTAGATGGAAATATAGCCAATGATAATGCGGCTCCATGGTTGATTAAAAATTATATTCCTGCTGGGCTTAAAGGGCTCATTCTTGCCGCTTTGGCCGCAGCTATTGTTTCATCATTAGCATCGATGATTAACTCGACCTCTACCATATTTACGATGGATATTTATAAATCCATTTTCAAAAAAGATGCTTCTGATGCTGAAATGGTTAAAGTTGGTCGTTTAACTGGACTTGTGGCCTTAATTATTGCTATGCTTATTGCTCCACAACTCGGAAGTCTTGGACAAGTATTTCAATTCATTCAGGAATATACAGGAATTGTAAGTCCTGGAATATTGGCTGTATTTATCGCAGGATTATTTTTTAAAAGTGCAACAAATAATGCGGCAATTTGGGGCGTTATTCTATCTATTCCAATAGCGATGTACTTTAAAGTAGCTCCTAACGGTTGGAGTCAGTCTAATTTATTTATTGACCTACCTTTTATGCATCAAATGATGTTGACCTTTGTTGGGACACTTCTCCTCATCTTAGGAGTAAGTGCTCTGGAAGGTAATCAAGTGAATGACAAAAGCATTGTGCTTAGCAAAAAACTTTTTTCCACAGATCGTTATTTCAACATAGGGGCTTTTGGAGTGTTGTTAATTACTGTGTTGCTTTACGCCTTATTTTGGTAATGGATTACTGTTAATTGAGATTTATTCTACTATTTCTGTGAAGAATTTAATTTCTTTTTGATGAAAAGGTTTTTTATTTGGAAAGCAGGTGCCATGATACCAGATTTTTGAAAGAGAATCGAACTGCTCTTTTCAAAAAGACCTTGAAAAATAACTTGTTTGTTTTACCTACGTTAAGCCTCTAGTTTATGGCAGGAATTTAATTTTCATAAATACTCATATTGAGGTTTTGTGAATCTAAATATTCAATTCTATTTCTATTAACGCTTAAAATCGCATCTCTCGTTTCACTTGAAATTCTTTCTGGAAAATATCTCACAGCAATATATAAAGGCATTAGCTCAGCTAAGTCTTCTCTATATGGATAATTTTTAGCATAGGTTGATATATACTGTTGATTGTCATCTTCAGTAGCTTTTGTCCAGCCTTCTCCATCGCTGTATCCACTATTTGTCCAACCTCCATTTGGATAATGATATGCATCTAAAGAGGTATGTGCCGCCTCATGAATTAATGTTTCTTCGACAATGCCTGAACCGTAATTTTCATAAACGGAAGTCATTCCTGTATGAACTAATATGTTGTTATTTCCACCTCCATATGCTTCTTCTCCTTTGTGAATCCACATTGTTTCGACATCCCTTCTTAATTCAGTAGAAAGTTGACCAATTAAAAATGCATATTTAGTTGCTTCTACACTAGCATTTTCAAATGAAAATTCAGGATTAACTTGTATTTCTGTTTTTAGACCATCTGTAAAATCAACATCAAATAAGTAAGGTTCTAAATTTATCCATCCACCTCCATTTCTTCTGTCATACATTTGCCTTAAACCAGTTCCTTTGTATAAAATGTTACTGTATAAACTAGGATCTGTTGATGTAATAATATCCCCTGTAACCCAAATTGTCCCATCAAAAGGAGGGTTGGTAAGTGCAAGTTTATTGTATTCTTTTCCTTGATAAATGTATTCTAGATTTTCATCTAATGCAGGGGTCTCTTCTTTGGAGGAACAACCCAAAAGAATTAAAATTACAAATGTGCTAACTTTTACGCCTGACTTTTTCATCTGATACAGGTTTAATGTAAAATACAAAGAATAAATAGCTGATGCTTAAATAAAGATGTATGGTTTAGGATTTATTCTTGAGAAGATCAAAAAACTCACCACGCATATTTTCATCATTAAAGACACCTCCATATTCTATAGTAGTGGTTGAGCTATCCTTATCTTTTATACCTCGAGATGATACACAAAGATGCTTCGCTTGCACTACAACAATAACATCATCGGTGTCGAGCATGTGTTGAAGGTCTTTAAGGATTTGAAGGCAAAGTCTTTCTTGAACTTGCGGTCTATGTGCGTAGTAGTCGACTAGTCGGTTAATTTTTGACAGTCCAATGACATTGTGTTTTGGAATATAACCAACATGTGCATGTCCAGTAATAGGCAAAAAATGATGTTCACAAGAGGAATCAATGGTAATATCTTGCTCAATCAAAATGCGCTTGTATCCATACAAATTTGGAAAAGTTGAAATTTTCGGCCTATTTCTTGGATCTAAACCGTAAAATAATTCTTTAACATACATTTTGGCAAAGCGATACGGTGTACCTGATAAGCTTTTGTCTGTCAGGTCCAATCCTAACGCTTCCATTATTTTTGTAAAGTGATATTGAATTTTTTCTATTTTTTCATCGTTTGTCTGATCAAAAGCATTTTCTCTCAAAGGAGTTTTTACAGATGTAGCAATATGATCATCACCAATAATTTCGATTTCATTTTTATTCATATACTTAAGATATAGCAGATGTTAATTTTAAAAAATATATTTTATCGGTATGTAAAAAGCAAAAAAAGAAAGTGATCCCGCAATGGTGTCAGACCTAGATTGAAGAAACCTCAATTTGATTAGAATTTAAAGTGTGTTGAATACCGCATTGTAAGAGATAAAATTATTAATTTTTTTAAATGCCACTCAGTTGCGATAACTTCCCTTTTCATTTACTTTTTAAATAAATTTGTTTTATGGTCAAAACGCTGAACTTGTCTTATGCCTATAAACAGAGTAAAACACTAAAATTTCCAGATATTGATCTTCCACCTCGAGACCACCTGCTGGTCATAGGGCCTTCTGGAGCTGGTAAGACTACTCTATTACATTTAATGGCGGGTCTTTTACCTGCATTGCAGGGTTCAATTTCTATTGATGGAACGGTGCTCGATTCATTAATTAGGAGACAGTTAGACAGATTTAGAGGTGAACAAATGGGTATCATATTTCAAGAATACTATTTCATAAAGTCCTTAAATGTTTTTGAAAATTTAAAGCTAAGACAGAATTACCCTTCTAGGTCATATGATAAAAAAAGATTATTTGAGTTGGTAGAAAGGTTGGGTTTGTCAGAAAATCTTTATGACCAAGTCACAGCATTGAGTAAAGGCCAACAGCAGCGCTTAGGAATTGCTTTAGGTTTGATCCATAAGCCTAAAGTTATTTTTGCTGATGAACCTACTTCAAACTTAGATGATTTGAACTGTACTAAAGTTGTTAATTTATTAAAAGAAGAAGCCGAAATCTGCAAAAGTAGTTTGATAATCATAACGCATGACCAAAGGGTTATGTCACATTTTAATAATCAAATCACATTATGAAGTTGAGTTATCTTGCTTTTAAGAATATGGTTTCTAAACCCTTAAATTTACTGTTAAGTTTACTTCTGTTATCATTAAGTGTCTTTCTAGTAACCTTCACCTTACAGTTCGGTCAGCAAGTTGATAGACAATTAAGCAAAAACATAGCCCCAGTGGATATGACTGTAGGGGCAAAGGGAAGCCCATTGCAATTGGTATTGTCATCTGTTCTTCATGCTGACGCGCCAACAGGGAATATTAATTATAAGGATATAGTATTCTTACAAAATCATCCATTTGTAAAAACTTCTATCCCCATTTCTTATGGTGACAATTACAAAGGTTTCCGGATTTTGGGTACTGAAGCTGATTATCTTGAACTTTATAATACTCAATTGTCTGAGGGTTTTGTCTTTAAGAGGCCTTTTGAGGTTGTTGCTGGAGCTAATGTAGTCAAACGATTAGGATTGAAAATAGGAGATAGCTTTGTGAGTTCTCATGGTCTGGCTAATTCGAGTATTGAGACACATAAGGAACATCCATTTACGATTAAGGGAATTCTTAAGTCAACTGGAACTGTAGTCGACAATCTTCTGATTACTGGTCTAGAAAGTATTTGGTTAGTTCATGATCATGACGAAGAACAAAAGTATTCTGAAGCGAATTTAAATCATGAAGAGCACGATGAACACGATCACGACGATGAACACCATAACCACGATGGAGAAGAAATTCATGCAGAACAAAATGAAAACAAAGAAATCACCTCATTGTTGGTTAAATTCAAGAATCCATTAGGCATGGTACAATTGCCTCGGAGTATAAACGAAAACACAACGCTGCAGGCTGCACTGCCTAGTTTTGAGATTCAGCGATTAGAACGATTACTAGGTTCAGGAGAACAAACCGTACTCGGTATTGCTCTTATTATTCTTATAGTATCTAGTATAAGTATTTTTATAAGTATTTTAAAGAATATTCGAGAGCGTAAACAGGAGCTTGCACTTTTGAGAATTTATGGGCTTGGAACTTGGCAGCTTCTTCGATTAGCACTATTCGAAGGGTTTTATTTGGCTTTCATAGGATTTGTATTGGGTTGGTTTTTTAGTCGATTTGGTATATGGGTAGTTTCTCAGTATGTGCAAAAATTAAATGGATACGGTTTTGAGATTTATCCTCCTGATATAATTGAGCTTCAGCTTTTAGGTATTATTTTAGTTATAGCTTTCGTAGCCGCCTTAATAGCTTCAAGATCAACTTTTCAATTAAATATCGCTAAAACCTTATCTAATGCGTAAATCATTTTACATCTCTTTATTTTTTATTTATGGAACTTTTATAGCTTCATCTCAGCTCCAGTTGACATGGGATGACTTTGCAGATGTTTCTTTTGAGCCAAAGTATAATTCTGTTTACGAAATGGACTTTTTAACTCCCGTTTTTGGTGATCAAATACAACTATTTAGAGGTAAGGAGGTTGAGATCATAGGTTATTTTTTAGATTTATCGGGAAATGGAGAGATATTTTTAGTATCCAGAAACCCAATGGATACTTGTTTTTTTTGTGGAACAGCAGGTCCAGAAACTATAATAGAAGTCGAGTTTAAAGAAAATCCTTCCTTTAAAACAGATCAAATTGTTTTGGTTAGAGGAGTATTAGAACTCAACGATGATGATGTAGAACATTGTAATTACATATTGAAAGATGCTGCCGGTGAACTAATGGAGTACTAAGGGTGCGATTTTAATTTCAAATTAAATTGTCTCATTTTTTTACTTAATCTTATATCGCAATCGTACAATGTCATTGTAAGTTATTTATTTTTGGAGTTCACGGATGTTGATATCTCATATGAAGCGTAAATCTATTTTTGAACGAATTCCTCATGCCATCACAATGCTATTTGGAATCATTGTGTTGGTTTCGATATTAACCTATATACTTCCTGCAGGAACTTATGAGAGAATAATTGTTGATGGTCGAAGTAGGGTGGTGCCTAATTCGTACAAAATCATTGCTTCAACGCCAATAAATGTATTAGACATGTTCAAGGCTATTCCACTTGGTTTCAAAGCAGGGGTAGAAATTATATTCATAGTATTAGCTGGAGGGATCATGTTTGGCTTTATGGAAAAATCAAAGGCCATAGAAAATGCAGTTGGAACACTGATTAACAAGTTGGGACTTGAACGTAAGAATTTGATCATCGTTATAATGACTTTTATTTACGGACTTTTAGGAGTAACTGTTGGTTATGAAAACAATATTGCTCTAATTCCTATTTCTGCTATGTTGAGTCTTGCTTTAGGTGGTGATTTGATTCTCGCTGCAGGTATTTCTGTAGGAGCCATGACTGTCGGATTTGGACTGTCTCCAATAAACCCGTATACGGTTGGAACAGGGCACAAATTAGCCGAGTTGCCTATGTTTTCGGGAGCATTATTACGAAGTGTATTGTGTTTTTCAAGTCTAAGTGTTATGGCTTATTACAATGTGCGGTATTTTAATAAAATAACAAATCAACCTCACAAAAGTTTAGCAATAGGTCTCGATACCAATAACTTAGAACTATCTAAACCGCTTAAAGACTATACCTTAAATTTCAAGAATTGGTTAGTAATAGGTATTTTTCTTTTAGGTTTAATTGCTATACTCTACGGTGTCTTTAATTTGAACTGGCATATTAATGAACTTTCTGCTGTCTTTTTAATTATTGGGCTACTCTGTGGTGTAGTTTCAAAAATGACTGCGACTAAAATCAGTGAGACATTACTCGAATCAGTTGCATTTGCAGCGCCTGGAGCATTCTTGGTTGGTTTTGCTACCTCTATCAAGGTGCTTATGGAAATGGGTAATATAGGTGATACGATATCTTATCAGCTCTCAAATATATTAGAAGGACTTCCATTGTATTTGGCAGCTATATGCATGTCTATTTCTCAAACCATTATTAATTTTTTTATACCATCAGGAAGTGGTCAGGCTCTTGCGACTTTACCTGTGATGCTCCCTTTGGGAGAGTCACTCGGTCTATCGCAACAAATCACTATTTTGGCTTTTCAAATTGGAGATGGTATTTCAAATCTTGTCAATCCAACACTTGGAGGATTAATCGCCATGCTCAGTATGTGTCGTGTTCCTATTGATCGTTGGATACGATTTATTTTTCCTGTTCTACTCATTATACTCATGTTTGCATTCGTGATAATGATTATAGCAGTAGCCACAAATTATAGTTAATTACACCATTAATATGAATGTACAAGAAGTCTTAGCAAAACTAGTTTCATTTCCTGTTTTAGGAGGTCAAAGTAATCTCAGTATCCTGAAATGGATAAAAACATATGTAGAATCACATGGAGTTGATGCTCACTTAGTCCCCAATCAAGAAGGAAATAAAGCTTCACTTCATTGTAGAATAGGTCCTGCTGTAGATGGAGGTGTCATTCTCTCTGGTCATATGGATGTTGTTCCTGTTGAAGGACAAGAGTGGTCTACCGATCCATTTACTCTTACCGATAAAGGGGATGAAAATCTATATGGTCGTGGTTCATGTGATATGAAAGGCTTTATTGCTTGTTGCCTAGCAGTGTTGCCAGAGATGATTCAAGCTGATCTGAAAAAACCTATATATTTCGCTTTTTCTTATGATGAAGAAATCGGTTGTTTGGCGGGGCCAGCTTTGGCTAAAGCAATTAAAGAGGATTACCGCGAGACACCAAAATACGCTATAATTGGAGAGCCTTCGATGATGGAGCCTATTATCGGGCAAAAAGGGATTTATATCATGGAGACTTATGTCAATGGATCTGCTGGTCACAGCAGTAGAATAAAACAAGAAGTAAGTGCTATTCATGAAGCCATGCGCTTAATTTTATGGCTTGAGAAAAAAATGGATACTTTGGTCGAACAAGGTGAAAAAGACGATCGTTTTCATCCGCCGCATTCTACCATTCACATTGGAATTGTAAATGGAGGTATAGCGCCTAACGTAATTGCTGATAAAGCCCACTTTTTTTGGGACTTAAGAACAATTCCAAAAGATAGTATGGACGGTATTATTGCTGAATTTGAGGCTTATTGTAGAGAGCGTGAAAAAGAATTGCGTAAAATTTATCCGGATTTTAAAATAGAGAATGTAGAGAATCACCCTTCTGTGCCTCATTTAGATACACAAATCGACGATGAGGTAGTAGATTTGATTAAAAAGGTATCGGGTAATTCAAATTGGTCTACAGTATCATATGCAGCAGAAGCTGGGCAATTTGCAAACGAAGGCTTTCAGTCTGCAATTTGTGGACCAGGAAGTATTGCACAGGCTCATAGAGCTAATGAATTTGTGGCCAAAGAGCAATTAAAAAAGGGGGTTAAGATGCTTGTAAATTTAACTGAAGAATTGTCTACGGAAGAATTCTCATAAGAGATTCTTGAACTATTGCTTCAAGAGTCAACGTAATACGTCTAAGAAATCTTTAAACAGAAGCTTTTTTATTTTTGACTTTCAGGTAAAGCCATTCTCCATCCTTCATCGAGTTGATAAGATAGTGCAGTTAAGACCTCACTCATATCTTTTCGGTCGGCTAGATTTTGTGTTTCGAATTCATCAAATTCTTTATCGTAGAGCTCATAACTTTTAAACTTTCCTCTAGTGCCTGTATCAGAGTCCCACTCATACCACGAAATGAAGTGATATTTTGTTGTGTTCATAGAATAGCCCATATATCGTTTTCCGTCAGCAGAAACTTTTGGCCTGCGATGGAACTGACTAAAGGTGGCTTTCTTCCAGGGTAATTCAGGATTTTCAATCAGAGGAACAAAACTCGTTCCTTGGGCATAATCGGGAATATCAATTCCTGCTAGTTCACAGATTGAGGGAAATAAATCAACCAGCTCAATTATTCCATCTGTCTGTACTCCCCTATTTTTTTGATTTGGATATCGCACAATTACGGGTACTTTTAAATCAATATTGTAATTGGTCATTTTACCCCAGCTATTGTGGTCTCCTAATTTCCAGCCATGGTCTCCCCAAATTACAATGATGGTGTTTTCGTAGATTCCAAGATCCATTAAATGTGCGAATAGGTCTCCGAGCAAAGCGTCTACGTAACTCACACTTGCATAGTATCCTTGCCTCAATGTCCTTATTGTGTCTTCTTTCATTCTATAAGAAGAAGTAGGATGACCAATATGCGAAAAACCATCATAATGCCTTAATTCATACATTGAATTCATTGAATAAAGAGGTGCACCTTTAGGAATTTCTTTGTTTTTAGCTAGTGGTATTTTATTTGGGTCATATAGGTCCCAATATTTCTTTGGAACCGCAAATGGTAAATGCGGACGAAAAAAACCCAGTCCCATGTAAAATGGTTGGTTCATTTTTGCTAGACGTGATAATGTCTCCTTGGCCAATTTTGTTTGTGCCCCGTCATAGTACATAGTGTCGTGCACATCTGCTGCCTCCCAAGCTGGTCCGGTGTTCCATCCATCAGCGTATCGAACAGGTCTAATTTTTAATAGGGAATCTCGTTTAATGGCTTGCGAAGCATTTACATCTTCACTTATATAAAAAGTTTCTCCATCCCTATTGAGCCAATCTTTTTTCTTGTAACGAGAAGGTCTAAGATCCGGTTCATCCCAAGAAATTGAGTCGGGCATATAATTATGGAATATTTTTCCGAGGTTAACCGTATGATAGCCGAATTTTGAGAAATACTGAGGCATAGTTACAGTATTGGGAGTTAGTTCTCTGAATTTATCCCCGAGATGCCAAACACGTGTAGAATCAGGTCTTAGACCGGTCATTAAGCTTGCTCTAGAAGGTGCGCACACCGCTGCTTGACAATAGGAATTTGTAAAAGTTATTCCCTCCATAGCAAATTCATCGATATTGGGCGTGACAGCAATACTATCACCATATACACCTAAACTTGGTCTAAGATCATCAATGGAAATGAATAAAACATTAGGCCTTGATATTTTCTTCTCACTTTCACTACAACCAATTGAAAGCAAGGTTGCGCAAGTGAAAATTGAAACTATGTTGAAGTACTTTTTTCTCAAATTATTTGTATTTCAGGGATTTATTAAATTCAACTTTTGTCATCATATCATGTCACCTTTTAACTTGATTTTTTCTTGAAAAAGCGAAATGAAACACCTTCATTTTTGACAGTCTTTTTTGTTGATTATTAGTAATTATTGTTTTTTGAAGAATGCTTTTCAAACCAAGCATTGATATAACCGTGAGTTCTTAGAAAGTTTGATGGTTTAGAACTCGTACCGTGATATTCTTCATTAAATCTAATCATTACTGTAGGCACTTTGTTCATTTTTAAGGCTTGATAATATTCCTCGGTTTGTGAAATTGGTGTTCGTAAATCTTCTTCACCACACATAAGCATAGTTGGAGTTGTTACATTTCCCACATACATTAACGGAGATCTTTTAATATGTTCACTTGGATCTTCCCAAGGATATTTTTCAAAATTGTGGTACCAACCCGATCCGTCAGTAGTTCCAACAAATGAGAACCAATTTGTTACAGGATAATTAACTGAAGCTGCAGCAAACCTATCCGTTTTTCCAACAATCCAGCTCGTAAGAACTCCGCCGCCGCTACCACCATAAACATACATCTTCTTCTCATCTATATATCCTTTTTCAATAACTTCATCAACACCAGCCATTAGATCATCGTAATCATTCCCAGGATAGGCATTCTGAATAGCGTTTGCAAAATCATAACCATAGCCCGTAGACCCCCTCGGGTTTGTGTATAAAACAACTTGGTCTTGAGCTGCGTGCATTTGAAAATTATAGTTAAATCCTACATGGTACATACTGTGAGGACCTCCATGAATTCTAAGAACCAAGGGATACTTTTTGTTAGGGTCAAATTGTGGCGGTTTCACAATCCATCCTTGCACTCTTTTCCCATCCACTGAAGTATAATTAATTTCTTCCACCTCGCCGAATTCGACATTGTAGAAAATATCTTCATTCACATTTGTAAGACGTATAATGTTTTTTGATTTTTCAATTGAAAAAGTAACAATATCACTTGGATTCGATGGATCAGTCCAAGTAGCTACCGTCTGGGTACCTACCAAGTCACTAATACTCAGCATGTGGTTTCCTTCGGTAATTTTCTTGACTTTTCCTCGAAGATCCGCGTAGTATACATTGCTTTGACCAAACGCTCTAACATTGAAATAAACACCTGAATTATTGTTCGCCCAAAAAGCCGAACCTGGTGTTTGATCTAAACTAGATGTAATGCATTTTAGATTTGAACCATCAGTATTCATTACATACATTTTACGATCGTTATAAAAATTTGTCGAATAGGTGGAACCCACAAAAGCAATTTTAGTTCCATCCGGAGAAATCTTTGGCGAAGACTCTGTTCCCGCTCTAGTTGTCAATTCATTTATTTCTAGGCTACTGACATCAACTGAATACAGATTTGATTGCCCTCTGGCGTACTCGGCTTCAGGTTTTTGATAGCTGCTAAAAATTATTTTTTTGCTATCTCTTGTCCATGTGATCCCCCCAGAAATATCGTCGTATTCTCCAGATGTAATTTGTCGGGCAGTTCCACCCTCTGACGGCACTATGAATAATTGTTTAAAACCTTTTTCAAGAAAACCAACTCGATCTTGGCGGTAATCAACTTGATCTATGACCTGAGGAGCTTTTGTCCATTTAGCATCCTTTGGTCGAGCAGGAATTCCAATTGGTTTTAAAGCTGGATCGGATGAAACATGCATTAAAAAGGCTATGTATTTACCATCAGGAGACCATTCCATGCTAGATGGTGATTTTTCGAGTTTGGTTATTTGTGTTGGTTTTCCTTCAACTCCTAAATACTTAACGAAAATTTGAGTTCCATTAGGCTCCCCTTTTTTGGTAAAAGCAATTTTATTACCGTTTGGAGACCATTTACCATTTGATCCATTTAGAAAAAATCGATTCTTAGAACCATCTCTATTCATAATCCAGAGGTCTGTTTCTCTCTTATCGTCAATTAAATTAATCCATGTTCTTGAGTACAGGACTTGGTTATCGTCTGGTGAAAGCTTTGGATTTGAAGTCCATTCATAATTTTTATAGTGTTCTAATGATAACCTATTGTTTTCTTGACCTTGAACAAAAATTATGCATGCAATGAATAGAAATGATAGAGAACGCTTCATAGTATTGTAATTAAATTATGTGCTAAACGTTAAGGTACAAATTTGAATTTATTTAGATAAATAACAAAAGACCAATTGAATTGACTGACAGCATTTTATAATGACTTTTGTGAAGAAAAAATACAATTTAAATCATGATGTATTATTATTCTCTATCTCAACTTTAATTATAGAACTTAATTCACGAAATTCACTCTGAATATTAAAGACGTTTGTTATGAAAATTACAATACATTTATTTTTCTTGTTGCTGACATTTTTGTCATTCTCTCAAAATTCTGAAAAAGAAGGTAAATCTGAAATTAACTTTTATGGTGAGCAATTTTCAATTTCAGAAGAATCTGTTGAACTAACAAAAGGACAAATTCTCTCAAGTTGTCCAAACAAAGGTTGCTGGGTTAAAGTTACCTCTGGCATGGAAGAGCTGTTTGTAACCTTTAAAGACTATTCATTTTTTGTTCCCAAAAATGGAATTACTGGAAAAGATATCATTATTAAAGGTTCAATTGAGGCAGACACAATTTCAGTTGCTCAGTTAAAGCATTATGCATCAGATGCTGGTAAAACAAAGGAGGAAATTTCGAAAATTAAAAATCCTCAAATCACCAAATCTATTGTTGCTGATGGTGTGGCAATTATTAATTAACAAGTAAGATAGAAGTAACTAATTCAACACTTCTTTTGCGTACTTTGGTGTTTGGGTTAAATCAATATTCATCAAATGTAAAAGCTATGAAAAAAAGATTCTTGTTATTATTAACACCTTTATTAATGGCCTTTCAATGTGAGGAAGACCCTTATTTTGGAACGGAATACGGAATTCAAAATAATTCTAGTTAGAATCTAATTATTCTTTTTGAAGAAGCTGGAGAGGTTTTAATTTAAAGAGCTCAAATTCTAATTCATTTACCCCTCCATCTGAAGCTTCCTGGTTTAGAAATAACGAAATAAAGCTTTACCGAGAAGATAGTAACGGAGATTTGTTTTTAACCTATGAGCAAAACCCAATTTTAAATGATTTGTGGACACCAGAACCAGACTCGCAATTACCAGATTATTACTATTACAAATTGATAATCACAGATGATTTACTTGAATAGAAAATGGGAATAAATAAGTGGATAAAGAATAGTTAAAAACAATTACATTTTTTATTAATAAAAGCCGTTTAACGTATGATTATTTGAAATATCGAATATCAGTTTTACTTCAAAAGATTTTGAGCTAGAAACCTGTCTAAAAGAAAACTTAAGCCATAGTAGTACTAACAATTTTAGATTTTCTTTTCCTTTGGTGTAACATATATTACAACGAAAGTTCCAAATACCAGTTCAATAATTCCTCCTGTTATTGCTCCTAAATAAAAAGCCTTATTTAAAATCAAACAGAATACACCTGCAATAATTAAAAATAGACCCAAAATCCAATAAAATTTCATTCCGTAAATTGTTTGAAATACGAAATACCTAATGCCAATTGTCATTAGCATGACGGGATAGAACCATAGTTTTTGTAGGTGGAAAACATAATAGGCTAAAAACAGTCCTATAAATAAAATCACTGTACTTTCGTTAGCTAGTGTAGCAAGAGGATTATTTTTTTGATGTTTACCAGTTCTGCCTAATAACATGCTAAAGACCGCACTAAAAGGATAAATGAGCATTCCACCTAAAAAAAAAGATTAAAATACTTGTTTCTTTAGATAAGTACATACCGCATATTCCAGAAATCATCCATATCATACCCGAAATAAAGATTCCTGTTCCTCCACCTAAATAGGCGATTCGCATGTCTTTCTGTAACTCCTTAAAGTGCATTGAATAATAGTTTAAAAACAGGTGTTAAATAATTTTTTAAAGATTTTAAAAGCCTAATTACGATTAAAAATTAAACTGCTGCACTGCAAAAGTATAACCGTTGTATTGTTTTAGTGGATAACTCATTGCATTTATTGAACGTTGGTTTTACAGCAAAAGATTTTGAATTGACTATCTAGACGATATAGCAAATAAAAATATTTAGAATATTAAAAGAATAAAGGTTATTCCATTAATATTTCTTTGATAAATTCAATTTCTTTTTGGTCAAAAGGAGTTTTATCTGGTAAATAAATATCATGATGCCATATTTTTGGCAAAGAATCAAATTGTTCTTGCCAAGAAGACCATGGAAAAACCGTATTTGTCTTACCGGCTACAAAACCCCAGTTTATAGCTGCCACTTCTTTTTCTTTAAACAAGGGTAGCATATTTTGGAACTTGTTTTCTTCCCCTCGTGCTAAATATTCAGTACATAAAAGAGGTCTATTATATTTTTCTAAATCTTCTATTTTCTTTTTCGTTTCGTTTAAATCTCCATAAGCATGAAATGAGATAACGTCTGAATTTGACACTGCAAATTGATCAATTGTTGATAAGCTGTCTAGAGAACTCCAGGTATTAGGCTCTTTCCATAAACCTACAGTTAAAGGCTGAGATGGGTTAACCTCTCGTGCCCATTTAAATATTTTTTTAAGTAATGATAATGTATAAATATGTTTTTCTTTTACTTCAGGTCCTCTATCAGGGTATCTTGGATCTGAAGGTGAAACATTATCTGGTTCATTATATAAGTCCCATCCGACAACACGTTTATCGTGAGCAAAATGACTTATAATTCCTTTAATGTAATTCTTCACTTCAAAATGACGTAAACTATCCCCTAAAATAGCTGAACCTGGGGCTTGAACCCAACCAGAATTATGTACAAAAGGAATAGGTTCTGGTTGTTTTCCTAATTTGGGAACAGGATGCCAAACATCATCTAATAAAACAAGAAGGGTTTTAATGCCCTTATTATTAGCGGTTTCTAAATAATCATCGAGCCGGTTTAAAAACCCTAAAGAATCTTGATTCCAAAGCAAATTATGTAGGTATACACGGTGTAAATTCATACCTAATTCAGCACTCCATTCTAACTCTTTTTCAATTGTTTCAGGGTCAAAGGTATCTTCCTGCCAAAATTCCAATTGATTTATGGAAGTGCTTGGGTTGAAGTTTGTGCCTACCATCCATCCGTTATTCTTTTTCCATTCCCATGCTCTTTCTTCACTCCATCTATTTTTAAGTACTGAAGAAGGTCTTTTTTGGCATTGAGCAAAAAAAACTAGAATGATCGTTAATAGACAAAGATTTGGTAGTGTTCTCATTTGCCTAATTTA
>TARA_B100001093_G_scaffold37805_2_pt1 | contig 22226 bp, 28 predicted proteins | sample TARA_B100001093 | Tara Oceans TARA_B100001093 (sample SAMEA2623116) | marine metagenome | biome: marine biome (ENVO:00000447); feature: surface water layer (ENVO:00002042); material: "saline water (ENVO:00002010), including plankton (ENVO:xxxxxxxx)" | depth 5 m | reverse complement strand
CAATCAGGAACAGAAGCATTCTTTAATGAAGCTGATACTGATTTCTCAGGAACAGGAACTCATCAAGCAGACCCAACAGGTCTTTCTGGTGTAACTGATGCTGACACTGACGCAACTATTGCTGATGAATCTGATACTGTATCTACTTTCGGTTCTGGTCTAACGACTGCAGCTGCAGAGAGATTAGGTGTTGGTGAATCAGGTGATGGTTCATACGGCGAAATGGCTTTTACAATCGAGAAAGCGACTGTAACTGCTAAATCAAGAGCTTTAAAAGCTGAATACACAATGGAACTTGCACAAGATCTTAAAGCTATCCACGGATTGGATGCTGAAGGTGAACTTGCAAATATCCTATCTGCTGAAATCCTTGCGGAAATCAACAGAGAAGTTGTACGTTCAGTTCTTAAGACTGCTAAAATTGGTGCTTTACAAACATCTACTGCTGTAAGTGGTATTTTTGATGTAAACACTGATTCAGACGGAAGATGGATGGTTGAGAGATTTAAAGGCTTAATCATGCAGATTGAAAGAGAATGTAATGTAATCGCAAAAGAAACAAGAAGAGGAAAAGGTAACTTTATCTTATGTTCTTCAGATGTTGCTTCTGCACTTGCAGCTGCTGGAATGTTGGATTATACTCCTGCACTATCAGCTAACTTAAACGTTGACGACACAGGTAATACTTTTGCTGGTGTATTAAATGGAAGAGTTAAAGTTTACATAGATCCTTATTCAACTGTAGACTTCGTTTGTGTTGGTTACAGGGGTACAAACCCATATGACGCAGGAATATTCTACTGCCCATACGTTCCATTAACAATGGTTAAAGCCGTTGGTGAGAATGACTTCCAACCAAGAATAGGATTCAAAACAAGGTACGGCATGGTTGCCAACCCTTATGTAGCTATTGATGGTACTATCGGAGCCGATAGAAGCAACCAATACTTCAGAATCTTCAGAGTTGACGACATTATGGTGTAAATCATAAGTTAATTAACTTTGTTTTAAAAGGGGTCTATTTTAGGCCCCTTTTTTTGCGTTATAAATAAAATCATGTATTCAATAATGGATACTTTACACATACACACACAGGAGAAAATATGAGTAATTCAAAATCAGGGTTCGAAATCAGAGCCGACTTATTAAACCAAGCACAAGGAATATTGGAAGGAAACTTCCATAGAGAAATCGATGCGATTCATGCGCATAATGATAACTTTCCTAATGAGAAAAAACCTTTACCTTTAAGAGAAATCACTGGTGAAGAGATTATCGAAACTGCAAGACAACTTAATGAGTTTGTAACTGAGAAGTAATCCTATTTGGGGCCATGATTGGCCCCTTTACTATTATAAATAACTATATACAAGGAAAAATATATGAATAAATTAATGATATTGGGACTTTTTGTTATGTCACTTTCGCCTTTTGCAAGTGCTGAGTGGGAAACAAGTGGTTTCATTGGAGTGCAATCCGAATACTTTTTCAGAGGAGAAAGTCAAGGAGATGACCGAGCAAATCAGATGGGGTTACACCTCGAAAATGATTCTGGTTTATTTGGTGGCGTATGGGTAAGTGAAGTTGGCATTTATGGCAATTCAAACTGGGAACATGATTTTTATGCAGGTTATAAACATAACATGTCTGAAAATGTAGACCTTTATGGTGGAGTTATTAAATATGACTTTGACCATGAGTGGTTAAAAATTGGACCAGATGATAATGGCGATACATCTGATTTAAAAGAAGCTTATATCGGTGGTTCTTATAAAAGTGTTTCATTGGAACATTATGTGGACCTAGATAATAGCGAACTTACTTATACTGAGTTTGGCTATGACCTACCATTGGGTTTAGCTATGATAGACCTTAAAATGACATGGGGTTTATTAAATGGCGACGATGATGTACTTGGATTAAAAGCAACAAGAGCTTTTGGTGATTGGGATATATCAGTCATGGCAATGGAACATTCTAGACATGGTGGTCGTAAAGAACATTCATCATTTGGAATAAAATACAACTTTTAGGAAATAAATATGGCAACTTTAACTACAAATAAAAACTTTTTAAGCCCAGTTGGATTTCAATTTAAAGTTGACCATACGAAATATCCTAATTTGGAATACTTTGTGGTGGCGGCTACTTTGCCATCGATGAATATCGCTGCGGCTGAAATGCCTTATAGAGGAGTTAATTTATCCTTTACAGGCGACAGAATGGCATTTGATGATTTATCAATTAGAGCTAACATCACAGAGAACATGGAAAATTATGTTGAAACCTTTGATTGGATTCACAATATAATACAATCAAATAAAGCAGAAGACTTTAAAGCAGATGCTACATTATTGATACTTTCATCACATAATAATGTTACAAAGGAAATTAAATTTAATGGAATATTTCCAACAAGTTTAAGTTCAGTGGAGTTGGATTCACAGGCTGAAGCAATAGATTTTGCACAAATGGATATAACATTCTCATACACATCATTCGAATTTGTATAAATAGGTTTACTTTATCACAGTAATGTGGTATAATATATATTATGAATAATTTAGAAGCAATCATTGAAATGTGGAAAACCGATAGTGTTATCGACGAGATGGAACTCGGAGAGGCGTCTAGGAAATCTGCAAAATTACATTCCAAATACTTAGAATTATATAGTGTTAATAAACTAAAGCTAAAGAAACTTGAATTAGATTTTAAAGTACTATTACGCGATAAGTTTAATCACTATGGTGGTAAATTATCACAAGAAGAATTAGATACAAAAGGATGGGATTATGACCCATTAAATGGGTTAACAGTATTAAAAGGCGATATGGATAAATATTACGACGCCGACCCAATCATACAAGAACACCAAGCAAAAATTCACTACACACAAGAAATGGTTGATACTCTTAAAGAGATTATGGATAATATTAAGTGGAGACATCAGTCAATTAAAAATGCCATTGAGTGGCATAAATTTACTTCAGGTATGTAATGGAATCACTTATCGTTTCAAAGGTTAATGAAACCTTTTTACACATTGAATGCGAACCTTCGGTTGAAAGAGAACTATCGGAACACTTTTGTTTCTTTGTTCCAGGTTATAAGTTTATGCCGGCATATCGTAACAGAATGTGGGATGGCAAAATTAGATTATTCGACCAAAGAAAAAAGACATTATATGTTGGGTTATATAAGTACCTGAAAGAGTTTGCAGCAGGGCGAGGATATGAAGTCCTAAATAATGATTCTCCAGAATATGGTTGTATAGAACCAGAAAAGTTACCATTAGAATTTGAACAGATGCCTATATTAACTGCAAACCAAAATCCTATTGCTCCAAGAGATTACCAATTTAGCGCGTTAGAACATGCACTTAAAAATGAAAAAAGTTTATTACTATCACCTACCGCTTCTGGTAAATCATTAGTTATATACCTTGCGGCAAGATGGTATATAGAACAACACTCAAGCTTAAAAATATTAATTGTAGTTCCTACAGTATCATTGGTTGAACAAATGTATTCAGACTTCGAAGATTATAGTTCTACTGATGAGCATTTCCACGCAGATGAATATTGTATGAGAATACATGGTGGTACCGTGAAAGGAGAAAGAATAGGTAGAGTGGTTATATCCACATGGCAATCTATATACAAAAGACCCGCTGAATTCTTTCAGAACTTTGGTATGGTTATAGGAGACGAGGCCCATCAATTTAAAGCTAAATCACTTACTTCTATAATGGAAAAATGTACAGAAGCTAAATATAGAATTGGTACAACAGGTACATTGGATGGAACACAAACACATCAATTAGTATTAGAAGGATTATTTGGTCCTGTTTATAAGGTAACCACTTCAAAAGAATTAATGGATAGAGGTGCATTGAGTCAATTGGATATTAGTGTATTAGTACTAAAATACCATAATGATTTATGTAAAGCACACATTAAGAATAGTTATGCACAAGAGCTTGATTTTATTGTGGGTTATGATGCCAGAAATCAATTTATATCAAACCTAGCTAGAGACCAGAAAGGTAATACACTGGTACTTTTTAACTATGTAGAGAAACACGGAAAGCCATTACACAGATTATTAGAGAAAAAATTAGATAAAGACAGAAAGTTATTTTATGTCTCAGGAGAAACAGATGTCGATACAAGAGAATCAGTCAGAGAAATTACGGAAACACAAACCAATGCCGTTATTGTGGCGAGTATTGGGACCTTTTCTACTGGTATTAATATTCGTAATCTTCATAATATTATATTTGCTTCACCAAGTAAGAGTCAAATTCGAGTCCTTCAATCCATAGGAAGAGGTTTAAGAAAAAGTGACGATGGTCGTATGACAAAGTTATATGATATTGCCGATGATTTACATTGGAAGAATCGAAAAAATTATACACTACAACACGCTGCGGAAAGAATTAAAATATATTCCAAAGAAAAATTCAAATACAAACTATACGATATAAATATATAAATGAATATAAGGCAATTTAAGTTAATAAATGGAGATGATATTATCGCTATTCTGAATACAAAGAATGATGATAATTATATTATAGAAGGACCGGTTATATTACTTCCCAATATGTTTGGGAATATGCAATTTGCTCATTGGTTTCCACTATCGTCTCAAAAGACATTTAAATTATATAAAAATCGTATTGTACACCATGTTCCAGTGGATGAATACATACATCAAACTTACATCAATTTCGTTCTGCATACCAAGAAGCCAGAATATAAGCTTCAGTCTATGAAAGAGGCAGTACAAGATATTGTTGAACGTGAAAGAGAATTAATTGAGGAAGAATACCTTGCAGATGGCCGTCATGAGACTAAAGAGACAATACATTAGTATACCTCTGGCCCCTGCCAATACTATATTATTATACCATAAAAAAGGTCAGCTGTAAACACGCAGGTTAAAACTTTTTTGGTTTACTTTTAACTAGAAGTATGGTATAATATAACATTATGGAGAAATAAAATGAGTGCGAAAGCAAAAGCAAAACCACATTATGTAAACAATAGGGACTTTTCAGAAGCCGTTATGGATTATGCAGTGAGGGCCCAAAAGGCAAAAGCAAAAGATAAAAAACCACCAACAATAAATGATTATATTGCCAAGTGCTTTATAAGAATCGCAGAAGGTCTATCACACAGACCCAATTTTGTACGATACACTTATAGAGAAGAAATGGTTATGGACGCAGTAGAGAATTGTTTAAGGGCAATAGGAAACTATAATATTGAAGCTTCTACAAGGACTGGAAAGCCAAATGCATTTTCGTATTTTACACAGATATGTTATTTTGCATTTATCCGAAGGATTACTAAGGAGAAGAAACAACAAGACATTAAATTTAGATTCATAGAAAAAATGGGTATTGATGACTTTGTACAAATGGGTATGGACAACGAGGGGGCCGAACAAACAATGGCTTATGTCGATACACTCAGACAACGAATTGGTACAATAAGGCAAAAGGACACAGCCATTAAGGACTTTGCCAAAAAAGAAAAAGCAGAAGCAAAGAAAGCTAAAAAACTGGAGTTATTTATGTCATGAAACATTTAAGTGAAAAACAAAGACAAAGAGGTATTAGGTTATCCAAAAGCAGAACAGCTAAAAACCTAAAAAGAAAAGCAAAAAGAAAAGTGATTAATTTACAAGAACAAAGGGTCAAGGTAGCGGCCAGAAGGATAGGTAAATTACAAAGAAGAATGGTAAAAGAACAAATGAGGTTAGCCCGTGAAAGTAGCAATACTCAATGATACGCATTGTGGCGTAAGAAATTCATCTGATATATTCCTAAAATACAACGAAAGATTCTATAATGAAATATTCTTTCCGTATTTAAAAGAACACAATATCAAAAACATATTACACTTAGGAGACTATTATGAACATCGCAAGTTTGTAAATTTCAAGGCTCTTAATGCAAATCGTAAACATTTCCTAGAACCTTTGCGTGATGCTAATATTACCATGGATATTATTCCTGGTAACCATGATGTTTATTTTAAGAATACCAATGAACTATGTTCCCTTAAAGAACTCTTAGGTTATTTTACCACTAATGTCAATATTGTTATGAAGCCAACAGTGCTGAATTATGACGGATTAGATGTTGCTGTGGTACCATGGATTAATAATAGTAACTATAATGAATATATGGACTTCATTGCCAAATGTAAAGCTCCTATACTTGGTGCTCATTTGGAATTAAAAGGCTTTGAAATGATGGCTGGAATTCCAAACCCACACGGTATGGACCACGCTGATACTTTCTCAAGGTTCGAAATGGTTCTATCAGGTCATTTCCATACTAAATCAAGTAGAGAAAATGTTCACTATCTAGGTTCACAAATGGAATTTACATGGGCTGATGTAGATGACCCAAAATATTTCCATATATTAGATACTGAAACAAGAGAGATTACACCTGTAAGAAATCCAATCACTATGTTTAAAAAGGTAATATATGATGATACCAAAACAGATTATAGCAAGATAGATGTTGAGCAATTCAAACACAAGTTTATAAAACTAATTGTTATAAATAAAAATGACCTTTATATGTTCGACCAATTTGTGGATAGGCTACAAAATATTGAAACATATGAACTAAAGATTGCAGAATCTTTTGAAGAGTATTTGGGAGAAAGCGTTGATGACGAGAAAATATCCCTTGAAGATACTACGACCCTTCTAGATTCATATGTCGATGCAGTGGAAACTGACCTGGACAAAGACCATATAAAAATTGAGCTGAGGAAACTCTACACAGAAGCACAGAACTTAGAAATAGTATGATTCATTTTAAAACATGTAGGTGGGAAAACTTCCTTTCCACTGGTAATGACCCTATTGAAATCCAATTAGATAGGACTCCTTCAACACTCATCGTAGGCCAAAATGGAGCTGGTAAATCAACTTTACTAGATGCTCTATCGTTTGGGCTCTTTGGAAAACCACACAGAGACATTGGTAAAATGCAACTGGTTAACTCTATCAATGGTAAACGAACCGTTGTTGAAGTAGAGTTTACTGTTGGTGACCAAGACTTTAAAATCGTTCGTGGTATTAAACCAAACAGATTTGAAATATGGCAGAATGGTAATATGACCAATCAAGCATCTAATATGCGTGATTATCAAAAGTACCTTGAAACTAATATTTTAAAACTTAATCATAAATCATTTCATCAGGTTGTTGTATTAGGGAGTAGTTCTTTTATTCCATTTATGCAATTACCAGCTTGGTCAAGAAGAGCCGTGATAGAAGATTTATTGGATATTAATATATTCTCTAAAATGAATACACTTTTAAAAGAGCGTAACTCAGTAATTAGAGACCAATTAACGGATATCAATCATCAAATAGAGTTACTTAACACTAAGATTGATTCACAGACTAAGTATATTAATAATCTAGAAGCTCTAAACCATGACCAGATAGAAGGTAAAAGAGAATCCATTGATACTCATAAAAAAGATATAGATGATATATTTGTAGAGTCAAAAGAGTTAGGTAAAAATCTATCTGTACTCATTACCGAAGAAGAAAAGAACCATAAACACCACATAGAGAAAATGACTGAGGTCAAATCTCTTGATAAAGGCTTAAATGATAAAATTAAAGACCTTGTAGGAGATGCTAGGTTCTATGAGGAGAATGATAATTGTCCAACCTGTGAGCAAGAGATAACTGAGGAAATTAAGAATGATAAAATATCTAAAATTAAAGTTACAGCTTCTAATGTTCAAGAGGAAATGCAAGGACTTAGAAAAGAGATTAGAACAACTGAGCAAGAAGGCCGAACTATCGCAAACCATCTTAATGAACTCAGACAACGACAGCATAAAATAAATTCAAACAATGATAAGATTGCTCTATTACAAAAAGAAATAGACAAGGTCCAAAAAGAGATTAATACACTTACTTCACAGTCTGGTGATTCTGGTCAAGCCAAAAAAGAATTATCCACCATGAGGAGAGGTAAGCAAAAATCAACTGAAAACAAATTAAAATATGTTGAAGAAAGAACTTATAACGAAGTAATAGGAGAAATGTTAAAGGATACTGGTATTAAAACTAAAGTTATCAAACAATATTTACCTGTTATGAATAAGTTAATTAATCAATATTTACAGATTTTGGACTTCTTTGTAGCTTTTCATTTAGACGAAAACTTCAATGAGACCATCAGGTCACGCCATCGTGATTCATTTAACTACGCCTCATTTAGTGAAGGTGAAAAACAAAGAATCGATTTATCATTGTTGTTTACTTGGAGGCAAATCGCCAAACTCAAGAATAGTGCAGCAACAAATCTGCTGATACTCGATGAAACCTTTGACAGTTCTTTGGACCACGATGGTATCGAAAATCTAACCAAAATTCTAACCACACTAGAAGATGGTACGAATGTCTTTATTATATCTCATAAAGGAGAAATATTAGAGAACAAATTCCGAAGCAAGATAGAATTCTTTAAGTCTAAGAACTTTTCCAAAATCAAGTAATACTTTTACACAGTTTTGTTACATTTGTGTTACATTTGTGTTACTTTTGTGTTACTTTTAACAAAAAGTGTTTACATACCCCTATAGATATAGTATAATGGTACCATAAATTGATATTGATAAGGAGATATTTATGACACTATTAAGAAAACACGGATTACTGGACAGAGACTTCCTAAGTGGATTGGCCCTGTTTGTTTTACCAATTATCATCAAGGTGGTTGCATAATGAATCATAAATCAACACTAGCCAAACTACTAGCTAAAGAAGATATTACTGTTCAATATGGTAATTATCACACAGCTTGGTTTGATATAAAAGACAGAATACTAGGTTTACCTCAATGGAAAGATATGGGTAACGATGTTACTGACCTATTAATAGGCCACGAAGTCGGACACGCATTATACACACCATTCGAAGGTTGGCATGACAGCCCTGAAAAATTAGAGGGTTGCCCTAGAACATATATCAATGTTATAGAAGATGCTAGAATTGAAAGACATATCAAACAGAACTACGCTGGTTTAATTGGTCCTATGAAAAGAGGATATAAAAAATTATTTGACGATGGCTTCTTTGGAGAAGGTATTGAGCAAACCGAATGGGACAATGTTAAACTAATCGACAAAATTAATCTAAGAGCAAAGGTTGGTAATCTACTTGATGTACCATTTTCTGACGAAGAAATTGTATTTTATAATAGAGCAATGACCACTCAAACTTTCGCAGAAGTTACTGCCTTGGTTAGAGATATACTTGCCTTTACTAAAGAAAATACACCAGAGCTTATTCAACAGCCTGAACCAGCTCCAGTGCCAGAAGGTAACACTCCTGGTGAAGAAAAAGGTAACGACCAAACTGGTCCATCAGGTCACGATGATTACGATAAGGAGCAATCAAATGAAAAACAAACTACTCAACCAAAAGCTGAAGGCGACGAGTCCGATGAAGAAGGAAAATCTACCGAAAATAAACCTGCTGAAAGAGATGCAGACGATGATGCCGAAAGTAAAGGTAATGTTGAAAATCAACCAGTTGAAGAAGATGTATCAGAAACTGATGAAGCGTTCAGAAGAAAAGAACACACTCTCTTAGATAGAGACGAAAGAGGTAACCAAACTCAAGTAGGTAATGAACCAAGAAAAGAAATCAGAGACAGAATGGTTATTTCATACGATGAATTGGCTAAAGATAGAGCTCTCAGATCCGATATTGCAATATACGAACACAGAAAAGATGAATTTAAAATGTATATGAAAGATGTTAAAAGAAATGTCAATTATGCAGTCAAGGAATTTGAAATGAGAAAAGCAGCGTTCAGATATTCAAGAGCTCAAACTGCAAAAACTGGTTCAATCGATGTTAACAGATTATGGTCATATAAAACTAATGAAGATATTTTTTCAAGAGTTACTAAATTGGCCGATGCTAAAAACCATGGAATGATGATGCTGATTGATTACTCTGGTTCAATGTGTGGAACTATGGGCCAAGTTATGGACCAACTTTTACATCTTGTAACTTTCTGTAAAGCAGTTAATATTCCATTTGATGTTTATGGTTTCACTAGTTCAAATAAAAATCTAGGCAGAGATGCGTATGGTTATAATGATGAAGAATTTACTGGGCCTCTTGGCAGAGAAGGTGAGATTAATCACAGTGGATTATCACTACCTCAAATCGTATCCTCAAGCCTTAAAAAAGGTCAATACGAAGAAGCTATGTTCCACATCTGGTTAAGAAAAGAACTTGCAACTAATCACTATTCATATAACGAAAGGGAAATACTTTCTAGGTTTGAAGAGTATGGGTCAACCCCATTAAACGAAGCTCTTATAAACAGCCACAGACTAATTAAACAATTTAAAAATAACAATGCAGTTGATAAAATGAACCTGGTTGTAATATCAGACGGCGACGCAAATAGAGTTAATGTTAATAGGTCTCATAAAATTGACTACACAAGTACTGATGGGTATGGCCCAACGATTGTAAATGTTGATGGTAAAAAAGTAACTATACCAGACAGAGGCAGACAAGGAACTAAAGCTCTATTAGAAAATATACAAAAAAGATATGGTGTTAAAACAATAGGCTTCTTTATTGCTGATGGTTCATCTAACTACTGGTATAAAATATCAGATGCAAAATGTGATGGAGATGGATATGGTATCTATGATAACGAAGAGCGTAAGCCATACAACAGACAATATGCAAAACACAAATGTGTTACTTTCCAAGACACTCTTGGTTACAATGAATTTTATATCGTAAAACACGGTAGTGCTTTAAATACAGAAGATGATGGGTTCGCGCCAGAAGATGATGCGACCAAAGGTCAGATAACTTCACAGTTCAAAAAATACAGTAAGTCTAAAAAGAACAATAAGACTTTATTAACTAATTTTGGAAAGGCGGTGGCCTAAAATAATTAAACTATTTTCATCTAGCGTGTTTACAAACGCCTGAGAATATAGTATAATATACACATATTTAATAATTGATAAGGAGAAAATATATTATGAATAACTTGAAAACCTCAACCACAATTTTGCTGAAAGACCTGGTCTCAAAATACCCAGACCAAGTCCAATTCAGAAAATCTACAATCGTAGATGCTGGTAAAGCCCTCGGCTATACCGGTAAAGACTGGGACCCAATCTTAACAAAAGATAACAGGGTTAAAATTGGTACATATGACCTTGCTGGTCTAATCGAACCATTAAGAGCTGAAGTGGCAAATACTTCGGTTGTTAATCCAATACCTGCTAATGCAGCGCAAATGCAATCAATCGTTTCCGAAGAGAGAAACTTCGCCAAAAAAGATGATACATTTGTTGCTTGGGGAGCTTACCATGACATCGTAAGAATTGTCAAAAGTGGTATGTTTTACCCAACATACATTTCTGGACTTTCCGGGAATGGTAAAACCTTTATGGTAGAACAGGCTTGTGCTAAACTTAAAAAAGAGTTTATCAGAGTCCAAATTAATCCTGAAACTGATGAAGATGATTTGTTAGGTGGTTTCAGATTGATTAATGGTGAAACAGTATTCGCCAAAGGCCCTGTCTTAAAAGCGATGGAGAACGGTGCAGTATTATTGCTTGACGAAATCGATAGAGCAACAAATAAAATCATGTGCCTACAAGGTATATTAGAAGGGAAACCTGTCTTGGTTAAAAAGACTGGAGAAATTGTATCTCCTGCTCCTGGATTTAATGTTATCGCTACTGCCAATACTAAAGGCAAAGGTTCTGAAGATGGCAGATTTACTGCTGCATCAATTATTGATGAGGCGTTCCTTGAAAGGTTTACTATTTCCATTGACCAGGCTTTCGCCTCAATGGGTGTCGAAAAGAAAATCATATTAAAGCACATGGAAAAATTCAATGCTCAAGATATGGATTTCGCTGAGAAACTAGTTACATGGGCTGATATAATCAGAAAAACATTTTATGACGATGGTGTGGACGAAGTCATTTCAACAAGAAGGCTTTGCCATATCGTTCAAACATTCTCAATCTTTGAAAATAGAGCCAAGGCAATTGACCTATGTATTTCAAGGTTTGATGAAGATACCAAATCGGCTTTCCTTGACCTTTACACAAAGGTCGATGAGGACGCACTAGCCGTGCCTTCAGACGAAGACGAGGAGGTAGTGTAATGGTTACCAATCTTAATCCTAGTAAATGCAAGTTTAAGACAATAGGAACATCAATATATGCCTTTCACTCGAATGGATATGTTGTTAATTGTACTAATAGTAGAAAAGTAAGCAATTTACCAGACCAATCTATTATAACAAGAAGATTGTTGGAATTAAATACTGATTTTTCTACAATGAATACACCCGAAGGTCTACCAAATAGAGTTTGGAAATCAATGAGTGCAAGGGAAAGAAAAACATATACTTTAATTAATTTAGCGGCAGACCATATAATACCTAAAACAAAAGGTGGAAGTGATAGATTAATAAATTTGCAATGGTTACCACACACGCTAAATAGTTCAAAAGGAAATAATGTTATTTAATAAAAAGAAAAACAAAACAAATTTTAAGTTTAACGAGGGAGCTCTTATTGAAGAGCTTCTGACTTATGTAAGTAAAACCTATGATGGTCATTACAGTAAGAATAAATTTCAGTCAACTGAGTTTATTGTAGACTGTGACCATGGTATGGGTTTCGCTTTAGGGAATGTACTAAAATATGCTCAGAGGTATGGGAAAAAAGATGGTTATAACAGAAAAGACCTGTTAAAAATACTACATTATGCCTTAATCGCTTTGGACGTACATGACAAAAATGAAAAAGAGGGTTTACAATGAACCTCTTTTATGGTATAATAGTAACTATTAATTATGGAGAAGCAAATGCAATTATCTGATGATACTATATCGTTATTAACTAATTTTGGAGCAATCAATTCCAATATCGTCCTAAGGCCAGGACAACAGCTGAAGACTATATCTGAAGCTAAAAACATTCTGGCTGTGGCTGATATTGTAGAAGATTTTCCAACCGAAATGGGGATATATGATTTAAACGAATTTTTATCTACCTATTCATTGGTCGATGACGCAACATTAATGTTCGAGGGAAACTCGGTTCAAATAGCAAATAATACCAATAGGGTAAAATTCTATTTCGCAGAGCCAAGTATTCTGACAACACCTGATAAAGACATCACAATGCCAACAAGTGAAGTCAATATTGTTCTAACAGAAGAAATATTGTCTAAAACTAAAAAGGCAGCATCTGTACTGGGACATCTTGATGTCGCCATTATAGGTACCGATGATTCTATATCAATAAAAATATTGGACACTAAAGATTCAAGTGCCAATACTTTTGAAACTGATTTAGGACCAAATACAACTGGTCATAAATTTTCGTTCGTGATGAACATATCTAATATGAAAATCATTGACGGAGAGTACGATGTACAAATATCGTCGAAGTTGATTTCCAAGTGGACAAATAAAAACAAACCTGTTTCTTATTTTATCGCTTTAGAAAAATCATCAACATTTGATGTATAAATACATTGTGAGTAACGAAAAGATGCCCAAGGGGTCTTTTTGTTTTGTTAACTATCTTTGCAAAGGAGAAACAAAATGGCAGAAGAAGTAAATACTGAAAATGCTGAAACTGAGCAAGTTCAATTGTCTTTACAGGACATATCCACTATGGTACAAATTATTGATATTTGTTCTAAAAGAGGTGGGTTTGAAGGACCTGAATTAGAAGCAGTTGGTGGATTAAGAAACCGTGTGGTTACTTTCCTCGAACAGGCATCTAAAGGACAAGAAGAAGGCGCGCCAGAGGGAACAATCCCTGAGGTCGCTTCGGAAGAGCCTGCTGAAGAATCAGTAAGTTAAATTATGAGGGAGGCTTCTGTCTCCCTTTTTTTATTATAAAGGATATATTATGAATACAAATGAAAAAGCCCTTTTGCTCGAGGCTTTACAAACCGGGCATGTCACAGTAACATTTAAAAAAATAGACACAGGCGAACTAAGAATAATGCCGTGTACTCTTGAACCTAAAGCTTTAGAAAAAGCTGGTGTTACAAATACAGTTAATTATACATCTAATGAAATGGAAGCTTATCCAGTATGGTCATTAGATAAAAATGCATGGAGAAGTTTCAGATTGGACACAGTTGTTCAATGGGATACTAATGCTCCAGGCTTATCAAGAAGAGAAAAGGTTTTATTAGACCCACCAAAATTCAGAGTCGTAGATGACGCTGGTGTTGATTTAGAAACAGGTAAATTAGTATGACAGAATATTTATGGGTTGAAAAATACAGACCTCAAACTATAGAGGACACAATATTACCTGTAGCTTTAAAAGATACATTCAGACAAATACTAGAGAATAAAGAATTACCAAATTTGTTATTCACTGGTACTGCAGGTGTTGGTAAAACAACAGTCGCTAAGGCGATATGTAATGAATTGGATTTGGATTACCTATTAATCAATGGGTCTGAAGAAGGCAACATTGATACACTTAGGCACAAAATCAAACAATTCGCATCAACGGTAAGTTTACAGGGTGGATACAAGGTGGTGATTTTAGATGAGGCAGATTATCTAAACCCCCAGTCCACCCAACCTGCGCTTAGAGGATTCATTGAAGAGTTTAGTAACAATTGTAGGTTCATAATGACCTGTAATTTTAAGAATAGAATCATCGAGCCACTACATTCTAGGTGTTCAGTTGTTGAATTTAATGTCAAAAAGAACGACCTAGCTGAACTGTGCTCATCGTTTATGGCCCGTGTAACCCATATCCTTAACTCAGAACAGTGCGGGTACGAGGAGCCTGTTATCGCAGAGCTGATAATGAAACATATGCCAGACTGGAGACGCGTTCTTAATGAATTACAAAGGTATTCTTTATCTGGTAATATTGATTCAGGTATACTGGTTAATATCCAAGAAGTATCGCTAAATAACTTAATGTCAGCGATGAAAGAAAAGAACTTTAAACAAATGAGACAATGGGTAACCGATAACATTGATGTAGAACCGGCTGCTCTATTCAGAAAGATATACGACAATATGTACGAATATGTGGAACCACAAAGTATTCCACAACTAGTGCTCATATTGGCTGACTATCAATACAAGAATAGTTTTGTGGCTGACCATGAATTAAATATGGTTGCATGTTGTACAGAAATTATGGCAGGAGTAAACTTTAAATGAAAAAATTTATGAACCTTCCATTTGGCGATGAAATTAAACCTGTTGAAATAATCGATTATCGCTGGGAAATAGTAACAGTTCACTTTGAGGAAGCCACAGGTATACAATATAGAGCAGTAAAAATAGATGATAAAGGCGTCATTAAGGCTGAACAATTATTCCACACCAAAGAAAAGGCACAGGCCTTTATAGACAAACAATGAGTCCTTTTGAATACTTAAATGATATTACCTATGCCAAAAAAGGCATTATGGTAGATGATATTGCTGAAAAGGAATATAATGCATTTATTATCAATCGTGGCTTATCAATGTACCCAGATACTATCCTATTCGCAAACGAGATGAATATCCACCATACTGCTGACCATCGTCTTCAGTACGATTTTTTTATAAATATAATTAGGAAAAAGAAAAGGTGGTCGAAGTGGATTAAACCACAAGAGATTACCGATATTGAACTAATTAAAGAATATTATGGATATAGCAATGAAAAAGCTAAATCCGTCTTATCATTATTCAGCACAGAACAAATTGCTGATTTGAAACAAAGGATTTATAAAGGTGGAAAACGAAAATAAAGAAATCAAAAACTGGCAACCAGCTGATATGTTGGAATGCTCACTCAACGAACCAGACGACTTTTTAAAGATAAGAGAAACTCTTACTAGGATTGGAGTCGCGTCTAGGAAAGACCAAAAACTATATCAGTCTTGTCATATATTACATAAGCAAGGCAGATACTTTATAGTACATTTTAAAGAACTATTTTTATTAGATGGGAAACCAAGTAACTTGGTAGAAAATGATTTGGAAAGAAGGAATACAATAGCAACATTGCTTGGAGACTGGGGTTTAATTAATATATTAAAATCAGCTCAAGCAAAGCCATTGGCACCTTTAAGACAAATCAAAGTGATTCCGTTTAAGGAAAAGAGCCAATGGGAGTTGTGTCCGAAATATAATATCGGTAACACAAATAGTAAAGATTAATAAGTTTGTTATTTAGTTAGTCTAACTAATTTTACGACTTTATTAATCCTACCAGCTTTCATTAATTTATGAAAACTATTAAATATATTTTTTAATAAAATCATATTATTATTTATACAGCTTAGGCAACTAATTTGTATAAATACAATCGGATATGCCCAATAGGGGTATCCAAACTAACCTTGCTAAACATATAGGAGGAAACAAAATGGTAGTAAGAAATAACTTGAACGTGCCGCGTTCATTGTTCGTAGGATTTGACACATTGTTTGAGGACCTGGAAAGGATTCATTCAAGTGCTAGGTCTAGTAATAATAATTATCCCCCACACAATGTTGTGAAAATTGATGAGGAGAAATTTCTCATTGAATTAGCAATAGCTGGATTCACGGAAGACAATATAGACATTTCATTGAAAGATGGAATACTTAAGGTCAGTGGTGAAGTAGTGGCTGATGAGCGTGAATACGCATATAAAGGCATTTCTAGCCGCAAGTTCGAGAAGAGCTTCCGACTCTCAGAATTTGTAGTTATAGACGGTGCTGATTTAACGGATGGAATACTAGTGGTTTACGCCAGGGTAGAACTTCCGGAAGAGAAGCGTCCTAGGAAGATCGAATTAGGGTCTGCTGGGGCATCAAAGAAGAAAGAATATCTGAAAGGATAGACTGGTGAGCAGCGAAACTCAGTAGATATAAATTAATATTTACTGGAGAAACAACATGAAACATCTAGTTCATTTTATGGACAAGTATGAAGACGTTGCCGAGGCCTTAAAAACTACATTCTTTGCTTTATTCGTTACAGGGCTAATTTTAGGATTAGCACCAATGATAATGATGATGCAATGGAATAGTATTTAAGTCTCATTGACAAAATAATCATGCGGGGGAAAGAAACTTAGAGTTGCTTCCCCCAACCTTTTATTTTAAAAAACCTATTTACATCATACTGAAAGTATGGTATAATATACATTATGAATTTTTATACAAACATATCTCGCTATGGCAATTCCCTCCTCTATCGAGGATACGAAAATGGGAAAAAAATATCCAAGAGAATCAAATTTAAACCAACGCTTTTTGTCAGCTCTCAAAAGGGCCAATGGAAATCAGTCGATGGTGTGCAATGTGCTCCGATAGAGTTCGAGTCCATGCGCGATGCCAAAAACTGGATTGATGAAAACAAACACACAGCAGGTCGCCAAATTTTTGGTAATGACCGATACATACCTGCATTTATAAACGAAGAGTTCCCTGGCACAATCGAATACAATCGTAACCAAATTAATGTTACCACTATTGATATTGAGGTCCAATCAGACGAAGGTTTCCCACACCCAGACACAGCAAGTTATCCTGTAACAGCAATCTGTCTTAAAAATAATATTGACAATACATATTATGTTTGGGGTTGTGGCGACTACAATGTTGCCGAATCGCTAATGAGAACCAATCGCGTCGTATACAAGAAGTGCGAATCAGAATTGGAATTATTTCAATTATTTCTAGCACATTGGTCCATGCCAAGTAATTATCCAGATGTAATTACTGGTTGGAATGTTCGCTTCTTTGATATACCTTATATAATCAACAGGTCAATTAAAATACTAGGCGAGGACCTTACTAAAAAATTCAGTCCATGGAATATGATTGAACCAGGCACAGTCCGTAGAATCAATAGGACAGAGGCAGTGTATGATATTAAAGGTATCAATACAGCTGACTATTTAGAACTATTCCAAAAATATACTTATTCGGCTCAAGAATCTTATCGTCTTGACCATATCGCTAATGTAATCCTAGGCGATAAAAAACTATCTTATGAAGAACATGGTTCTTTATTCGACCTATACAAAAATGATTACCAAAAATTCATTGATTATAATATCAAAGATGTAGAATTGGTTGACCGACTAGAAGAAAAGATGGGCTTAATCACGCTGATGATGACCATGGCATATAAAGGTGGTGTAAACTATTCAGATACATTTGGCGTAACCGCAATATGGGAAACAATTATATATCGTCACTTATACGAACAAAAAGTCGCCATACCATTTTACGAAGAAAAAATCAAATCAGCATATCCTGGTGGTTATGTAAAAGACCCAATGGTTGGAATGCATGATAATGTAGTATCCTTCGACCTTAATTCACTATATCCTTCCTTGATTATGCAATACAATATGTCGACCGAAACAATTGCTGAAGGTATGATTGCACAAATTGATATTGATAAAATATTAGATGGCCAAAACTTTGATAATAAAGGTTATTCTGTAGGAGCAAATGGTCAATGCTTTAATACAAAAACAAAGGGTGTAATGCCTAAACTTGTGGACAGTATGTATGCCGACCGTGTAACTATTAAAAATGATATGATTGCAGCGCAAAAAGAACTACAGGTAATCGACAAAACAGACAAACAAAAATTATGGAATATCGAACGAAGAATTAGTGTTGCCGAAAACGAACAGATGGCAATTAAAATTCTTTTAAACAGTTTATATGGTGCTTTAGGCAATAGGTATTTCCGTTTCTTCGACCAAAGGATTGCTGAGGCAATTACTCTATCTGGTCAATTAACTATTCGCTGGGCCGAAGTTGCCATCAATAAATACCTTAACACTATACTAAAAACAGACAACAAAGATTATGTTATTGCTATTGATACTGACAGTTTATATGTTACCCTTGACAATTTGGTAAAGGCAGTCAATCCAGATGACCCTATCAATTTTATGGATAAAGTATCTCAGGACAAACTAGAACCTGTATTGGAAAAAGCATATAATCAATTATATGGCCTAATGGGTGGCATTGAAAATCGCATGGTTATGAAACGAGAGGCCATTGCTGACCGTGCAATCTGGACAGCCAAGAAAAGATATATCCTAAATGTACATGATAACGAAGGCGTCAGATATTCAGAACCAAAACTTAAAATCATGGGCATTGAGGCAATTAAATCCTCTACTCCAGCTAGTTGCCGTGACGCACTTAAGGAATTATTCAAGGTAATAATGCAAGGTAGCGAAAGGCAAACACAAATCGCAATCGAACAATTTAAAACATATTATTTTACATTACCAGCGCATGATATTGCATTCCCTAGGGGTGTATCAAAGGTATCTGATTACAGTGCCAAAGAAACTATATATCGCAAAGGAACACCAATTCATGTCAGGGCCGCTTTATTGCATAACAATCAGCTTAAAGTCCACGGTCTGACTCGTAAATATGAACCAATTAAGAATGGAGATAAAACTAAATTTATCTATCTTAAAACACCAAATCCGATACATGAAAATGTAATTGGCTTTACGCAATATCTGCCTAAAGAATTTGGACTAAATAACTATATAGACTATGAAACTCAGTTCCAAAAAACTTTCCTAGACCCTATTGAACATATTCTGAAAGCCGTAGGTTGGTCCTCAGAAGAAGTTCAATCATTGGAAGATTTTTTTGGCTAAGGGGTTTACAAATAGGACTAAATATAGTATAATATACCAATATGGAGAAAAATATGGAATTAATTAGATTATCCTCAGGCGAGGAAGTGATAGGAAAGGTTACCGATAATGGTGATTCAATTACTATCAAAGATGGATATTCACTTATCCCAGCTGGAGAAGGCAGAATTGGATTTATGCCTTTCATGCAATATACAAAAGCTAAAGATGGTATTACCATTGACAAAAAGTTTATTGTGTTCATGGTAGAACCAATTCAATCAATGGTTGACCAAATAAGAGAAATGGATACTGGACTTGTAGTTAACACACCAAAAATCGTAACATAATGCAATCAAAATATCCAATATACATTATCAGTAAAGGTAGAGCCGACAGTAGGCTGACAGTCAAATCTATGGAAGAGATTGGCAGTATGTATCGTATTGTTATTGAGGAATCTGAGTATGATGATTATGCCGCAGTTATTCCAAAAGAGAATATATTAACACTACCAGAAGGATTTAGAGACGACCCAAGATATGCTAGAAGATGCGAGGTTACTGGACATTTAGGTGGTTCAATACCGGTTCGTAACTGGGTATGGGAACATTCTATTAATGAAGGTCATAAAAGACATTGGATACTAGATGATAATATCCAACACTTTTATCGTTTACATAAAAACAAAAAGGTTACAATGACCACACCCACAGGCTTTAGAGCGTGCGAGGACTTTGCAGACAGATATACAGATGTTAAAATGTTTGGTATGAATTATGCATTTTTTGCTCCTTCCACAACTAAACGCCCACCTTATTATCACAATACTAGAGTTTACAGCTGTATATGTTTATCAAATGATATATACCCAGACCTATATTGGAGAGGTAGATACAATGAGGATACTGATTTATCATTAAGAGTAATGAAATCAGGTTATCATACATTTTTATTTAATGCATTCCTATGTGGCAAAGTTGCTTCAATGGCAATGAAAGGTGGTAATACAGAAGAAGTCTATAATATTGAAAAAGTAGGTGGTGTTCAAGATAGGGTTGGCAGTGAGGGGTTTGATAACAGAATGGTATTTGCCCAATCACTTAAAGACCAACACCCAGATGTAGTTGATGTGACCCAAAAATGGGGCAGATATCACCACCATGTTAATTATAGAGAATTCCAAAAAGGTATAAAACCTACTTTTAAAGAAGGACTAAATATACCTAAAGGTCCAAATAATTATGGATTAAAACTAGTTAGACTCAAGGAGAACCAAAATGAGAAATAATAAAACTTTAAATTACCAACCTGAAAACTTATTTGTTATGTCAGGTCAAGAGGAAGAAAAAACTGCCCATGATTGGGACGGTATGCCAGAATTTGAGCAACCAGAAGCTGAGGCATGGAAAGTACTAAAAGTCAGATTTCGTAACGAAGATGATTTAAGAAACTTTGCCGAAACAATTGGTCAAACAAATATTACGCTTAAAACAAAGGGTATATGGTATCCACCAGCAGATAAATTTGCAAACAGTCTATTGAGATATATGGACGAAGAGCAAATTACTGAGGACAATGTCCAGGAAATTGTAGAATGAGTGAATTTTTAACTGAAGTGAAAGGCAAAAAGCTATTGGATACATTCCTAGCTGATTATAAAAACATATTAAATGTTGATGATGATTTTTTGGCACAGTCTAAGGAATATATAAAGACAAACGAAAGGTTTGATTACCTTACTGAAAAATGGTACGAAGAACTACACAAGGGAGATATTGATGCAGCGTATAAAGTTTATAGCGATGAGCATTATCTTACAGACCAACTGAATTGCTTTAGAGTATATGCAAGAAGTTATCTGAGAGCATTAAGCAAATCTACTAAATTAATTCCTCAGGCATTAACTGAATTTACAGACGACGCAACTTCCATAGTTGATGTCGGAAATGGTATTGGTTATTCAACGGTTATACTATCTCAATTATATCCAAATAAAACAACCTATGGTACTAATTTAAGAGATACAGACCAATGGGCTTTTTCAGCTGAAATGGGTAAAAGATATAATTTTACTATGGTTGAAGATGTGGTTGAAATACCAGAGAGAGGTGGATTAGTATTTGCTTCAGAATACTTTGAGCATTTCTTAGACCCAATTGAACATGTTGACCATATAGTAGATGCGATAGAGCCAAAATACTTTGTGATTGCAAATGCATTTAATACTCATTCAATAGGACACTTTGAAACATATGAAAACTATGGGGTTAAAGTACCACAAGATAAAATCAGCAGAATGTTTAATAATAAACTAAGGGAATTAGGTTATAGCCAAGTTAAAACAGGATTATTCAATAACAAACCAACCCTGTGGAAAAAATAGGTTTACATTTAACCAAAAGTATGGTATAATATACCAATGATTGTAGGAACACTATTCGAATCAATATTCGATAATAAAACTGATAAAGGCATTGAACTGCCTGATTTCGAGCACTTC
>TARA_B100001093_G_scaffold203142_3_pt1 | contig 22257 bp, 25 predicted proteins | sample TARA_B100001093 | Tara Oceans TARA_B100001093 (sample SAMEA2623116) | marine metagenome | biome: marine biome (ENVO:00000447); feature: surface water layer (ENVO:00002042); material: "saline water (ENVO:00002010), including plankton (ENVO:xxxxxxxx)" | depth 5 m | reverse complement strand
CGGAAGGGGTGTAGCCAATAACAGGGGGCGGGAACTTGGTGTTTAGTAGATTAGGTATGGATGACCGTTTGTGTCATCTGCCCTAGTTGAAAGGCCCAGATGGGAATTTACCAGAATGAGTATACGCGCATGCGGAGAAGCATAAGTGTGTAGAGAGTGAAGATGAAAAGATGGAAAATTGCACTATTATTTTATAATAGCAATTGAAAGCCTACAAGTTCGGAAGGACAGGCGACCCACAAAGGTGAAAAGGGTACATAGAATAGGATAACCTCGAATCTGATTATTGAAACTTAAAGCAGACGTATGTCACGAACTAAAACGTGAACACAGTGTATAAAAGCGGGTGGAACCGTAAGAGGGACGTCACGACCCCTACACATTCAGGACAGGACTTTCGACAATGATTGAACCTGTACCAGAAAGAGGAAGGCCATAAGGTCGGTAGTAAGAACTAAACTGTACAGCATGACCCACTCGTTATGACACGAGTGGTATTCGCAGTAAATCCAAGCTAATTGGGAGGTGCAAGCTTCCCGCACATCGGAATGGTGTGAGGTTAAGGTGGCGAGAGGGGACGTAAAGACTACTGACTAGGAGAAATTGACCAGCGTGTAAGGGGCTGGGTCAATAGCGGGTGCGCTAGCACCCACCAGGGAGAAGCAAGGGTCTGTAAAGAACACAAAATAACTAGGGCCAGTTCGCCCAGCAGACAACCGGTGAAACCATTGAAAGAAACCAAGACCTCTTCGGGGGCACCGAATAAAGCATCAACAGGAAACTGTTGGTGCTTTATTTTTGGTTCGTGTACCGAATCAAACCAGTAGAGTATAAGGCAAGGATAAGGCCCTTAAAAATCCCTAGCGGGTTGGGCATTGTGTCGCCGGATGAGACCCCGATGATGGACATACCACGTTCCGTCTAACAAGGCTCACAACCCCGACCGCGAGTCGGAAGGATTGAACCTCCTATAGTGGAGGGTAGGAACGATAGTGATGGTTGAGGGTGACACCTTAACTAAACCAACTAAGCTGAAAAAATCTTGAAGCACAGAAGACGTTGATAGCCGGAATACAAGCCGGCAGGAGTCGAAAGAAAAGGCAAAGAGACCCGGTAACCAATCCGTGGTGGAGCTCGAATAACTGTGAAGGTGCACTTGTGCGCTCTACACCAGATGAACACAAACATCAATGATTCTGAGGACGGGCTCAGAGAGGAAGAAGTTATGACCCGATATGTGAACACAACACCTCATGCCATCAACATATTGGCTGGCTCTGGTATCAACCAGGGTCAAGAGGACATTACTATCGCAAGTAGTAATGTATCCATCCGAGTAAAATCGGAATCGGAAGTAGACTGTCTGACCTTTGTCGGCTCACTCTTGGTGGAGATTCGTAAGCGCAAGTTTACGAGTGTGACCTACCTCGAAGATGGAGTGGAAATGCCCTTGCCTAGCGAGCAAGAAGGCGTCCTCTACATAGTGAGCCGTATTACGGCGGAAGCGCTACCGGGCAGGTCTGACCTGCTTATGGTGGATGGAACTGTTCGAGATGACGATGGTCGTATCATCGGCTGCACTGGGTTCGCCCAGTTGTAGTAGTGCTTGACAAGCACGAAATCTGAACCTCTGCGAAAGCAGCGTTTGGGGCCGTTAGAACCCCTGTGCAACCAACACATAAAACAGAGGTATTAGGAGAGTAAACATGTCAGAAGAACATGAAGAAAACAGAAGCAACTGGACAGTCGATGACTGGACCAAATACGCAAAGGCAGGGAACAAGGACCTCAAAGGTGCAAACCTCACAGGTGCAGACCTCAGCAGGGCAAACCTCGAAGGTGCAAACCTCGAAGGTGCAATCCTCAGAGGTGCAGACCTCGAAGGTGCAGACCTGAGTTATGCAGACCTCAGAGGTGCAGACCTACACAAGGCGGACCTCAGAGGTGCAAACTTCCTAGAGGGAAACCTCAAGGGTGCATACCTTCAGGCTGAATACCTCGAAGGTGCGTTATTCAAAGGTACAAACCTCGAAGGTCACGACCTTGATGACCTGCGTAAGCGAGTTGCTGGATTCTGAAAACAATCCAACTAGGAGAGTAAAATGAAGAAAGAAACGAAAAGTTGCTATCCGGGATGCCTGGGTTGCTATGCTCGAGGAGCGCTCGAAGCCCACGACCGGATGCATAAAGAACTGAAACAATCCAACTAGGAGAGTAATAACATGAGTGAAAACTATGTAAAATACAAAACCAACATCGAGTGGTACCACATGAAAGACCTGATGTACTTGACACTTTACAACTGTCTCGTAGCATTTCTACCGAAACTGAAGGACGCCCCATTTCCGGGGTTTCCTGTCGTGAGTAAGAAATACGCAGAGTCTGTCGGTGCTATCTACTTTGAAGACGAAGAAGAACTTCCAGTTCTAGACCAGTTTAGTGACCACGGTATTCCCGTGAACGCTATACCTGTTAAGGAGCCAGAAGGAACCGTCTTTGTCGAGATGGTTCCCACCATCGAGCGACTCATCCGAGAGTGTCCCGTTAACAGCGAGGACCCTTCGGACTGGGACCGATGGTGGGACCGTGCAAACTGGGTAGTTCGACACCTGTGGGACTGAACTACTTGATGAACACTTAACGCCCCAGGCGGAATCCTGGGTGAATTAACATACGGAGGTGATTCTATGTTACCAGTAAGAGGAAAGACCGATATTACTGCATAAAACGTGGCAGCGTAGAACTACATGTGACCAATGTCATTCGGTGTAGTTTGAAGAAGGAACGTATGTTCTGCATAGAAACCCTCGTCGACGACGAGCTCTCAGAGAGAGAGATAAAGAGTATCTATGTACTAGCCAGGAGTCATATTTGACAATGGCCGCAGTAGAAGGAGAATTGACCAGCGAGAAAGCGTGAGAGCGAGGGGCTGGGTCAATTACCAGAATATTTCAACGGTTAAATAGCCGCTGAAGCTACCACTAATTGGGCGATTAGTGTAGTTTGGATATCACTTCGGCCTTCTAAGCCGAAAACACGGGTTCGAATCCTGTATCGCCCGCCAACCAGAACTAATATGAGTGATAAAACCGGAAACGAACACAACCTAGTTGTGAGAATCGAAACTGATGAATACATCTACGAAGAGTACTTGGAGGCTTAAGTATGGAAGTCGAAGTTACGAATCTCAACCTAGGTGAACAAGTCAAAGTCAACACTGACGAATGGGGTGAAAACACTGAGGTGCAAACCCATACCGACGACGACCATCTTGTTGTAATACACAACAACTGGAAGTATCTTGTGAAGTACGAAGACTTTGAAGCGTATATCATCTCAACAGTCATGCTTATGCGTGCTGTTGGGTGTTAGTTACTAGAATGAGGCATTAGGTAGACGGGCCCACACTTAGGTGAGCCGCGCCACAGGCGACGGCTAGCGGTAGACGGGGGAGGACCATCACGGGACCCCTGAACACAGGAGTATGAACAGGATGCTAGTAACATTCTAAGTAGTATGGAATGGAGGAAATGATGCCTCATTCACCAGAGAGAACTCTCGATACCGGTATTTATGCCGGTGTATATACTATGAGAGGAAGGGCATATAGGCAATATGAACTTCTTCTTATTTTTTGGATATGGTCACTGACCAAATCCTACCAGTAACAAAGTGCTGCGAGCACATGAGTTATACAATTAACACAAAACTATGAATAGGGAAGTGTGGTGTAGATATGAAATGTACAGGATACATACCTCATCTATAGACCATGAAGAACCGAAAATCGCAGTGGGGCCATAATGCCTTGTAACACCGTTTAGTGGCGTGTACCTTAGAACTAAACTGCATTGCAGTGAAGCCTCGGAGACGAGGTGGGTAAAATTTCTAAGAGACGACTCTATCTAACATCAGAGATGCCCTTTGTGGGTCCCTGAGGTTAGATTATGAGGTCAAAGAAACCAAACGACTGCAAATGCAGTAAAGCCTCTAGCGACGACACCCGAACACGAAGGTTTGGGTCACTCGTCGTGAGGGGCTTAACCAGTATGAGTAACATCAAACCGGAGTTGGCCAACAACGCTTTGGGGTCTCTTACCGCATCCGCCATTGTGGCAGAAGCGGAAACAGAGCCCATCGACGCCTTGTGGAGTAAAATTCACTTGGCACCAGGAGGTAAAAACGTGACAAAAGTTAACGTACCAACATTTGCAGAAGCATTGCGTACGGCCATGGCTACTTCAGTGGAAGTAACCGGGCCAGGCGAGATGATAATGGGTCTGCGAAATGATGTTTGGGAATAAACATCAAAATACCCAAACTAGGAAGGAGGAATAAAGTTGACAAACGATATTTTAAACGAAAAAGACTGGCATGAGAAGGAAATGAACCACATGAAGGGGTGGAAAGGTCATGGAATTATTAATTTCATTACAACCAACCCGACATACGTTGTGAACCCAGAGTTCGCATTTGGTATCGTCCGGAAAATGGCAGCAAAGAACAAACTGAGTAACGAACAAATTCTTACGTTCTTGCTAAGACACCCGGCTTGGAGCCAGGTGACTTCACATATAGATAACAGAAACAACCTAAATTCGTTGTTCCTGAGCTACTGCAAGAAAGAAGGAGTTGTCACCCAAAAGAAGAACTCGAAAGAGACTTACTTGGAACACAGTGTTCAATTCGCTATCCATGCAAAAGGAAAGGCGCTAGTCACTCACATGACTGATGCCGGTGTCAAGACAGAAGAGGTTGTACTCGGATGTGACCTTGTCGTTCGCGGCAAGAAAACACCCGATACGCGACCCTTGCTCTCGATGAACGTCGAGGGGTCAAACGTCAGATACCGATTCCTACAAATGGAAGATGAGAAGCCGAACATGGCTACAAACAATGATAAACTCATCAGGCGACTTGCCCCACCGAGTCCGGAAGGCTCTAGGGACGAGTCCAGTGTCACTATGACATTGGTGGAATCGAACGCTTCTAAGAATAATGGAGACGACCTAGTCAGCCAACTTTTGGCTGGCGAGACGCTCTCTAACTTCTAAGTGACTAGCGTGATTCAGTCTAAATCTGTGGGATAAGGCCCACAGCGCCACCGAATGCGAGAGTTTCGGCCGTGAAGAAACACAGGACAAATTCACCAGTACTTGAAGTACGAGGCTCTGCGTTTGCAAATTAGCAAGCGCGGGCCTCTTTTTTTTGGTCAATACTTTGAATAACCGCAAAGTACACCAACAAGACAAGAGGTAAAACTATGAGTCACATGGTAAAAGGAAAGACAACCTTCAGTGAGGAACACAAAGATATTCTCATTGAAGCTCTGAAGGAAGCATACAAAGGCTGTACGATTGAAAGAGACACACAGGCGGGCATTCGTGGCCGTCCTATGTGCGACATCGTCGTGAAGCGAAAGGGAAGAAATGACATTGGGTTCCGACTCAATGCTGACAAAAACTACGACTGCCTGGCCTACGAGCCTGGCTACATGAATAGTCAACAGTCTATCAACGCAGCCCTTCAAGCCGTGTATGAACCTTACATCAGAGGAACGACCAAGAAGATGATGAAGAACAGCCCTGTGCTTAGTTCTTACATCATGGGTAAGACCAAAGAAGTTGACCGAAACGGGAAGAAGATGAAGAGAATTCGTCTGAGTCCTGGCGGCGGCGGCGGAGGTTGGGTCTGATGTCTCAACCACAATATGTAGACGTGTTCTGGGACCCAGACACAGGCGAAGTCGAGATTAAAATCGAAGGCTTCGCTGATGCAGTTTGCGATGAAATCGCTAAGAAAGTAATCGCTCAACTTGGCGTCGGTGACGCTAAGGTGACGAAGACTGCATCCTACGAAGGTGGTAGTGGACAAACCCGCACCCAGAGCATCAAGTGATGCTCACTTCAACTAGAAGAGGAACGCAACGCTCCCCAACTGTACCTAACGGGTGTAGTGTGGGGCACACACTCAAAGCACTCCAGCAGAGCTGTGAAGGTGAGTTGTACAGAAGGGGAGCGGCCTCTTCACCAGGTGAGTTAACACTGAGCCGTAAGGCGATGACGTGCGTGTATCAAAACGTGTCATTTAGACGCGCTGTACGCAAAAAGTCCTTTCTTTAGGAAGGACCTACTGCACACTTGTGTGCAGATAGACGCGGACAAAAGAACTTTGATACTCGGAATAAAAGGCATTTACTTATTTGATACACTTCTATGCCCCTTGGGGCCATGGACCTGGAGCTCGGTGGGCACTAGTTGACTAAATTGTCGACGAAGACTATGAGAAGTACTTTCAATAAACAACAATAACATTTAGTTTTTGGAGTATGTAGAGACAAGAGCTCTGGATACCAGGCCTGCAGTCCGCAGAACTAAAATTAAATGCAAGAGATAGTGTAAGAGAGAACTTTAAGAAAACGATGATGTAGAGTGGCAGATTAATTCTTGCAGCGCTAGGATGTACTTGGTGCGTGTAGAACTAATCTAATCAACCACTATTATAGTCTAAAAAAGAACTCTGATGTCACAAATGTCCAAATTTAAGCTAAAAAGATGGCCAGTCTGTAAAACAAAAAGCGGATGGACCTGACGAGACCAACATTGCACGAAAAGAATTCGAACGAGAATTCCTACCGTGCATAGAGCGGCTAAAGACGGAAACTAAAAATAGAAGAAACAGGTAGTAAGGTTGTACAAACCAATGCTTGGCAGTTGCAAATCTCAAAAAAGATTAGAGAACTACACCAAGATAATTTGTATGACCAAGGATTAATCCAAAATTATGGGTACCTAATACCGGAGACGCAATGTCTTCGGGGGACCTAGAGGAGACAATAACCCTGTGAATAGTAAGTAAAAAGAACTTTTAACACTGAACCAAAGGCACTGGTAGTGAGGATGCCCCCACACCCTGTTTAGCAGGGTCGGCTACCCCACTCGACCTTTGACTCACCACCAGACAAGGAGAGATTTAAAATGAATCAAAACTTTAAAACAACGATTGAAGCCTGCGTAGGAGCAAGTAAACCGGCCTCGGCTTGGAGTACTACTGGTGAAGTGGATAATCTTATCCAACTCTCAGTCGAATACGCAGTTAAGTATGGCAACAAAGGTGGAGCAACCACGCGTGTCCTCGTTTGGAGGGAAAGCGAAGGGTTCCAAGAATACGGCGCATTTGTCGCCAAGGACGGAGGTCAGGCCCGAGTAACATCGCTGGATTCGGACGCAATTGGATTTTCAATTGCGAAAGTACCCGATGCTACTTGGTCGTCTGACGACGACTTCCCTGGTGCAAACGTACCGTTTGCCATTGACTTCATGAAGGACTGGGACATCGCTGAATCAAAGGCGCTGTTCGTTCTTCGTGATTGGCATGCTTACATTGCTAACAATCACGACCATATAGACAAGCAACTGGCATTGCTTGAAGAGATTAACCGCATGGGTGGAAAGCATATCATTATGATAGGCCAGCCTAAGTGGAATGACGAAAATATCCCTGTGGAGCTAAACCCCCACTTGTATCGTCAATCTCTCGAAATGCCAACAAAAACCGAACGACTAGGTATCATCAAGGACTGGGCTAATCAAGTAAAATTGAATCAAGCTCAAAAATTCCCAAAGATGCTAACTGTGACGGACGACGAACTAGAGGCTGTGGCAGATGCCACAGGCGGACTGACTCGGTTTCAAACCGAAGAAACTGTCTTGATGTCTCTTGTGATGCACCGACACTTCAATATGTCGTTTATCTTAAACGAAAAACAAAACTTGGTCAAACAAGCAGGGTACGATATATTCAGACCCGAGCATGGCTTTGAACGCATTGGTGGTCTCACTCCCCTCAAGGAGTGGGCACTTTTGCTGCGAAAGCGTTTCACCAAGGAAGCCTTTGATTATGGCTTCCTAACATACCCACGAGGGTTGCTAATGGCTGGTGTGCCGGGCTGTGGTAAGTCCGCAATCGCCAAAGCAATTGCCAATGAGTGGAATATGAACTTGCTTACCGTGAAGGCCGAAGACCTCAAGGGGTCATTAGTCGGTGAATCGGAAGCAAAAGTCGGAACACTACTCCGAACTGCTAAGGCAGCAGCTCCAATCATCCTTTTCGTGGATGAGGCCGAGAAGCTACTTGGTAAGTCGGACGGTGTGAACGATGGTGGCGCACACGACGCTGTCCTCGGACAGTTCTTGTCGTTTATGCAAGAAGATACCTCTGGTGTCTTCTTTGTGTTCACAGCCAACAACATGGAGAAGTTTGCCCCGGAACTGGTTGACAGGTTCGAGGGTCGCTTCTTTATCGACCTGCCCTCTGAAGAGGAGCGCCGTGACATCCTAGGTATCCACCTAGGAATTCGTAGTCAGGGTGAGGAGTATGATATGGACAAGCTTGTGAAAGCCTCCAAGGACTTCTCTGGTCGTAACATCGAACAGGCTATTGAGGGCGCGATGAATGTCGCGTTCAATGACAACAGTAGACCTCTTACCCAAGAGGACCTCTTGGCGAGCTTTGGTCGGACCGTTCCGACCTCTCGTACCAAGAAGGCTGAAATCGAGACCATGCGGACCTTCGTTGAGAACGGGATGATGCAATGCGCTAACAATAAAGACTCTAACAGCAATGGCAACATTGACGACAAGGGTTCCAAGTTGCGCAACTTTGTCTAAGGCGAAAAGCCTACTAGAATTACTATGTTTATCAGAGACGATGAAGATATGAACGATGGCCCTAGCAGAACAGATAAATTGTTCTCTATGGCTGAGTACTGTCAAGTTTTCTTGACAGCTCACTACATTAAGAACGGAGAAGATGACGGGTTTATACCCCTCATTGAACGGAATAAACTTGACCGAATGCCTAAAGCAGTGGCTGAGGAAATGGACCTTATTTTTCAAATGGCGATTAAGCAACTCGAGAAGTGGGGCGCAGACCCCGCAGAGTTCTTTCGCAAGATGGAGATAGGTGAAATCGACCCGGTTTCTGACTTCATTGACACGCCCGAGATGCGAAATGCTCTCGGCAACGTAGTCATGAGAAGGCTGAGAATCGAAGAAGGAATCCGAGATGAAGAAGCCTTTGACGAGGCTAAGAAAATCTTGCCAGAAATGCGAGATAACCTTCACACCTTCGTTAGTGAAATTATGCTGAATGCAATCAAAAACGTAGCAAAAGACTTGATGAAGAATGAAATCCCCTTTGACAAAGCGTCAGAGATTTTCAATCCTAGAGTCAAAGCTATTGCCCACGAGGGCATTATTACGGATGCAAATCCGAACCGTGCCAAAATGGACGAACTACGTAAAGAGCAGAAAGCAAATAGTGAGAAGAAAGTTAGATACGACCCCGCCTGGGGTTGATGTCAACTTTACTAGAGGAAGTGAACCTTATGGAAATAAAAATTACAATTGATGACATTGATGACGATATTATGAACAAAGTGGCTGCATTAGGAAATGTGCTAACGCACTTGCTAAGTGATGGTTCTGTAGAAATGCCTGCTCCTGTGGAAGGTGAGCAGCAAGATACTGAACTCACTGACGGCATAGACTTGGATGACTTACCTGGTAAGGAGTCCGAAGAAGCTGTCAAGCCAACTAAGTGGCCTTGTAACTGGTGTGATAGGAGCTTTAACAAGCCCAATCAACTTAACAAGCACCTAGGATTTTGTAAACATAATCCAAACAATGTAAAAGCATCAACAACTGAACGGGTCTGCAGGACCTGTGGTACTAAAGATACTCCCCAGTGGAGAAGCACCACTCACCCTGATGGCCCTCAGTGTAACGCTTGCAGTATGAAGGAGAAGCGCGCAAAGCGCGACTTCAATCCCTTCAGAGTAGCAAAGCAGCCACCAAAAGTGATACAGCGAAAGCGAGAAATCAAAGTTGTGAGGCCAGTAAAGAAGCCAACTTTCACAAAGATGAAATCAGAAGAACTACGACAAGCAGTCGCTAGTTATGTTTCTGGTAACAACGGAGTGATTATGGAGGCAGAAAAACTCGGCTCCGCACTGATGGCTTCGCTTCGTAAACGATATTCATTTATCAATGAACACTTGGCTGAGCGCACACTGGTTTCCAGTATTGGACTACAGTTCAAGTATATTGAAGACGCACTGAAACAAGCGAATCGAAATGATGTGACCTACATCCTCCAACATAAGGACGGAAGTTACTCTATGATGATTCTAAACAAATCAGGCAACTTTGATGTTGATGAAATTAGAGAGATGCTAGACTAGTGTCTTTCTTACTAGGAGAGATATATGAAGCGAATTAAGCTAAATATTGAAATTGAGGTAGACGGAAAAGACGCAGACAAGCTCGTTAAGAACTTGGAGAAACTTAGTGATGCAATCACTGGTAAAACCAAGAAGACGATTGCGAAGGTGTCTGCTCTAAAGACCTCACCAAAGAAAGTGAAAGCCCCGAAAGAGGCTGATAAACCAAAGAAAGCAAAGAAGTCCGCACAAAAAGTGAAGGGTGAAAGTGCTAAGTTCATTGCAACATGGAACGCTTCTAGCGGAACCAAAGAAGTCGCAGAACAACTTGGTTTAACAGTGGACAAGGTGCGAAGTCACGCCAGATTGTTAAAACTTGATGGTGTGCAACTTAAGAAGTTCAAGCCGGGTCGTCGACCCAAGAACTGAAGACTTTCTTACTAGGAAAATAAAATGACAGGTATTGCGGCGGGGTTGGGATTAGTTGTCCCTGTTCTGCCCTGGTTATTCGCTAATGCCTGTGTTGTAACCGCATAAAACAGCACACCGGAGAAGTCTAACTCCATCCACCAGAGACAACCAATATACTGAGGAAACTATGACGTACTGCTACCTTAAGCAGCAAAGATAAGCAATAGGTGACGGGAATGCTGCTTAAGGTAGCAGCCTAAAAGGATGAAGCGTCATCCTCCGTTCTTTATATGCTAATGCAAATCATTGAATTCAGGCTGAAATCGAAGCTCAATATGACTTAAATCATAAAGTATTCGATATAAATCTGTAAAGATTGACGCATATGCGTTCCGGTGGCCCACAAACAGTAGGTCACCCCGCGCATGCGCTTAGGTGGGTAAATGGTGTCTCACCAGAAACGATGTGGTCACTTACCGCATCACCAGAGAGATAAATTAAAATGACCTTCACTTGGGCTGCGTTTGGGCCTTGCAGAAGTCTAACTGCACTCTCACCAGATGAACGAGGAACCAAAAATTCTGAGCATCGCACCCAGCTTCAACTGCAAGTTGAAATGCGAAGGGTGCTATTTGACAACTGACGTGACAAAGGAAATGCGAAGCGCAACTAAGGATGATGACTATTGGAAGGAAGTCATTCAGATGGGAGTTAAACATGGATATGAAGAGTTTGCAATGACTCTTAACCCATTTCCCGGTGCCGCTGAGCATGCTGCTAGACTAGCCAAAATGGCAAAGGAGGCAGGCTTTGAGAGCGTCAATATAACGTGGACTGAGTTCGCTACACCTGAAGGTGTAATGGAAGAACTCGCAAGTAACATCAATGTGCTATCGACCAGCCTCGACTCTAACCGAGTCGAGTATGAAGATACCTTGATGCTAGCCGAACACTTCGGACACATCCACTACAATTTTAACTTACTATGGGACAAGGAACTGATGAAGCCTGAAAATCACGATGAGGCCATTGATATGGTCAACAACGTGCTTGACGCAGGTAACGCAGTCGGTGGACATTTTACTGTCCAGCACTTGATTCTCAAGCCACTGACTCTTTACGGGGATGTGGAAGAGTTTCTAATCAACTACAATCTACTGATGGAGCAAATTCCAATCGGTGGAGATGGTGATAAGCACATCGGTGATGTTGCTTTTGGAAACTTGATGGGGCTTAACAACTGCCCCGGCGAGAGAATGCTTGACATTGACCCAATGGGATTCGCAAGGCGCTGCCCTGAGAACCCCATTGCATACGATGTCACTGACTTGGCGCAAGTTGAAGAATACATGAAAAATGGTATTCCAAACTGCAAGGAGTCTTGTAACTGCATGTAAGTACTAGGAGAAAAAAATGACAGGTAATGCGGCGGGGCCCTGTAGGACCTGGTTAGCATATCACCTGCACCGTAACCGCATAAAACGGTGCACTGGAGAAGTCTAACTCCATCCATTAGATGATGACAATAAGTATCATTGAGAAGAATGAAAAGTTTGAGATTAGCTGGACAGATGAGCGGACAGTTCCGCCCAGTATCGTCCGAGCCACATACAACACCTATGATGAAGTAAGCCACAAGGCCCTTCAGTTGATTGCGGCAGCTAACCCAAACCAAACAAACCTAACTGACTTTGGAGGTAACTGAATGCCTAGTGATGGGCTACTATCTGACTCTAAAGATTTGCTGCTTGCGGAGATTCGTGACGAACTCCAAGAGATGCGAAAGATTATGGAGCAGTTTCAGAAGTTTGTGCTTGAGGTAACCCCCGATGCTGCGATTAGCGCAGTGGCGGGTCTTGAGAAAGAACTTAACCAATGAAGGAGGTTAACTAGAATGAATAAAGAACGAGCAAAAGAACTCGGACTAAGTACTTTGTTATATTGCGATGCTCTCATACTACTGAGAGACTTGCTAAATCAAAACTACAGTGAAGAAAGTCGTCGGATGAGCCATAGTATTGTTCAAATTGGCGGCCCTTCAATTGTGATACAGGTAGAAGATAACCGAGAATTTATCTTGGAAGTCCATCTATCAGGGATTCGATACATAGCCACTGGGATAGCACCAACAAATGCTGCGCCTGGTCGCTATGTGTCGCGACAAACTAATTGTGCGAGACAACAACGACGAACCACCAATGGTGTGTATTATGGAAGTTCACAAGTTGAACTTCATGTCGGGGACTATCACATTACTATCCCGACCCCTTTTGGGCACCCACTTCGGGTCGCTGTCAAGGACTCACACCCAAGCTTGAATGAATGTATTTCTATACAACTGTCTCTAAAGACACTTAGAAAGATACTCAACAAGGTTGGTAGAGAAAACAGAGGACTATTTTGTTTAGCTTCATCAGACAGCACATGGAATGTGTTTTCTGAAAGTGCTGACGATGATTCAAACAGGTTTAGATTAAACCCCGTCATTAACTCAAATGGAGTTGCTGGGGTATTCTACAATAGGCTATACGACGCGCTCTTTCGTAAGAAAGAAGCCCTTCGAGGAGTCTTCAAGGAGTTTGACGAAGACACGCCGATAACACTCGGCGTGAACGAGTTAAATGCTCTGATGATTAAGGTAGATAGACGCGACGATTTAACGTCGAAAACTTCTGAATACCTGCTGTTTGAATCTGACATTGAAGCACTTACCACAAGTGAATTGCCCGAGACTCTCCCTTTCAAGGGTGAGCGGGCGACCCCAATTGTGGCTACAGAAAGTACTCTTGAGAAACCCATAGAGGTTACTGAAGAGATTCAAGTAGAAGAACCAACACATGTTGAATCGGAAACTCTTCCTCTTACTGAGGAGGAATTGACACGACTAAACCTGTGGGAGACTGCGTATAATCGCTGGGCTGAGACCACGGGTCAATCCCGAGCGTCATACAGCACTAGTCCCACAATTTGGTTCTCTCGCTATATGATGGAGAAACTGAGACTAGGTGAAACGATAGATGAGTTGGATAATCAACTCCTATCGAGATACTAGTCTACTAGATAACATGAGTAAAGAACTTGTTAAAAAATACGATGAGATAGTAAAGCATTGGAACTTGAACACCAAGATTTTGACGAGCCACTCTTCCTTCTGGAAGAGTTCGCGCTTTCAGTCAGAGATGTGGTTTGAGTCGAAAGAGCAATTTGTACTGAAGAACCTCATGCGCCAGAACACGGAACTAATCTTCCAAGAGATGCGCAGCTGGGGTCCGGCAGACCACAAAAAGTTCTATGTAGAACGAGCGCTAGGTTCCGATGGAAGGACTCTTGACGCGTTTAAACTCGACTCAAGCAGTACTGGAACCATTTCTGCCGAACTATCAAACACAAGTGACGAGTGCCGAGAGGCATTCATCTTCCGCTGGAACAACGGCTACGCCTTTATGGAGGTAGCCGAGCGTGTTGCCCTCGCCTTGGAGCGCTGGCTAACCGACCAAGGTGAGAATGTTACTGAAACAATCAGAAGAATGCAAGAGGCCGAGAAGGCCCGAGATGAAGTTCGCGATGTGCTTGAAAGCGCATCTGCAGCTGTCTCGACTGAAGTTGCTTCTCTTAAGTTGCGCAACCTTGCCGATAACCTCGGTTTGGTTGACTTCTTAGAAGACTCTACAGACTGAGCACCTTCTACTAGGATGTACATTAATTGGATAAATTATGGATATACTGGAAACTCTGGTAGGTCGTATAGCGATGTGATAAACACTGTTAACGGCTATCTGGATGAAATTAACTACGCCACGGCTCCCTATGAAGGGATAGCCCGTGCCTTTGTTAATGCAGAACTGGTAACTAAGAATGGCGCAAACTATGTCTTTACTGGACGTAGGACGCCGCCTAGGGATAGAGACTTAAGTCTCTTACCTGAACTAGTTGCCCGCCTGGCAGACGACATGGAACAAACCTACCAAGAGCCCAGCCTGATGGCTGAACTCTTGAGTGGCTTTAGTCCTACTGAGGAAGCCCGACGCGGCAGACTTAATCTGAACCCAGACAAACTGCGAATAGTAAAGATATTTTTGGAGAGAATTGCATGACAGATAAGGCTACTCGATTAAGAACCATAGTTGGTGAATCTTCGGGGCAGTCTACATCTTCTCGCAAACAGAAAACTCACTTCAAAAATGAGCGTAGAGAAATGACCCCCACAGAGTTTCTAGACAACGCACCAAAGAACTTTAAGTGTGACTTACATGAAAATGATAAAGTCTACACTATATCCTTTAAACTGCATAGAGAGACAAAAAATTGTTTCTACTATGTCGGTGAACTAGGAATTTCAAACAAAGACTTCTATGTTGCACCTGTATACGTTTTTAAGCAAAAATCTAAGTTTGCTAATGAACTGATGAAAATAGTTCCTCTTGAATTAGAGGAAGAAGCCTGGAGTATCGTCTCCGGTGCTCACTTTCATCACCAGTTCAAAAATAGACTAAGCGAAGGCCAACGAGCGCCTGACCCATTCTTAGAATGCTTTAGAGTATACTTCGGATTCGACTTACATGTGCCAATGTAATGAGTCCACTAGGAGGTTAAATTATGGCTAATGCAGCTTTTAATGTAATCACCGGATTGTGGAGACGCCGACGAGCCAATGGCTCTGAGGAGTACTTCTACGGGAAGCCGAAGTTGAACGAACCACTTATCATCAACCCTGGTGATGAAGTGTATGTGTTCAGGACTTCTGCTCGAAACGCCCGTAACTCTGACCCGCAGATGTATCTGAAGGTCAAGCGTGCCAATTCCGGTGAAAGCACCGACAATTAATAAGCCAGGCTTTGCCTAGGCTAACTAGATGAATCAAGACGAATGTTTTGAAGAAATGACACGGCAACTAAATCTCGCAGAACCATCACTGGGATACAGTAATGACATGAGACACCAGGGTTATTCTGGTGCCTCAGAGCGAGATGCCGCCGAAAGTTTGATGTTAGGAATCACGAGTGTGAACTTTTTTTCATGCTCACTTATCCAAACTGCTCAAATGGCAAACTCTAGAACATGGCTTCATAGAATGGAGCACAGTTTAGAGCGCCACGATGACCAGTTTTTATTTAAGGCAAGTTACAGAGTACATAGTACTAGTTTGCCTCGATGGGGGAATTCGGATGTTATCTACACGTTAGAAAATACCATTCAACAATTCTATCGAGACTTATCTCCGGCTGATAGGGGCACGCGCCCCTCAAGTCGTAAGTATCGTAAAGCTGTTAGAGAACTACACTCTACCCTAGCAGGTAGAACTACCTACTCTAGCTATCCTATTGATGGACGAGTTATTACAGTGCTTATTGGTGGTAAGATACCAAAAAGACAGATACTTGATGAAGAACGAATGTTCTCACTGCAGTACACTACCTTAGAAGATAGTCACAGACTCATAAACTGGAACAGTATCAATGGGTTTCAATTCGACTCGATGAGAGGCGTATTGAATACTACATTTGCTGACCATGGACTACCTCATGGCGAGTCCTTCCCCATATATGGAAGGCTAGCTGTGTGCGAGAGAGAGACTATCGCTATTGATGTTGGAACAATAACTGACACTGATAGAAGACTCCTTAACAAGCAAACTTATTACTCAGATGAATCACTTTACACGGAGTATATTCCGAGGCCTGAAAGCCTGACGGAAGTACTCTTGCCTGATGAAGATGGCTGGTCCCTTTACTTACGTAAAGATGAACTGCCAGCTCCGATACAAGGAAAGGAACTAATCGACTGGCTGGTAGATACAACATTACATGTGTCATCTACCATCGAGTTGTTTAGACTATCCGATGAGCGTTCAATACGCTTAGACCCCGGAGTTTACCAACTACTTTACCACGATGAAGAAAAAAGACTAACTGAATCACTATTTGTCTATACCGACAATGTTAGAAGATTGGTTGAGTCAGACTACCGCGCGACGTTTCCCAGTGGGAAGCTACAAGCAATGACAGTTGCTAATGATAGCTCGGTGGTCAATGTTTCTCACATCAATGTAAAGAATTTGACTCTCCCAAGTGAGAGTACATCAGTAACCTCTTTTTTTCAGAGGAGTAAAGATATCTGATACTAGCATGAGTTATGAATGTAAAACATGTGGCTTCACAACCAAAACCGAGGGCGGACTTAAACTTCACATGATGGTGAAGCACAAGGAATCTCAAAAAGAGACTCCAGCCAAAGTCGCACCCAAGGTGGTTAAGAAGCCAAAAATAAAACCTACAAAAGATATTGTAGCAGAATCAAAATCTAGACATAAAGAGCAACTTGAACAATATAAGTTGCTGCAAAGGTCCTGGCCAAAGTCTGGCACAGGACTCACTAAAGGAAGTAAAGTAACCAAAAAGAAGATTAAGAAAATCTTCCCAAAGGGAACCAACACTTATGTGAATGGAAAGATGAATGAGTCTGTTGCGCTTCATCCATTACTAGAGTCATCTTACTTGGTGACTTTTAGAGAAATGAAGAATGGATGGATAAGATATTCTTTGATAGGTGATAAGCACAATGTCTCTTGGAAGGAAGGGCCCCTAAACAATAAGTATAGGGTGACTATTCCTTCTCTGAGGACAAAGTGATACTAGATGAGTTACCCTATAGGGTGACAAATTAAAGAATCCATTGGAATGGGAAACCAGAGAGGGCTGCGAGCCCCCTTACATTAACTGAATTTAGACTAAAGTCTAACCGGGGATTTCTACATATAAAGAGGAAAGGTCACGAGAGCGTTCGGAAGGAGCGCGAGGAACTGCGAGTTTCGATGTGATGGAGCTATGTCCCATATCTGGGCCATAGAAAAGTTATCTATACACATACTGCGCAATGTAGATTGCTGGTGTGTTGATTACGATATGCCCCTCTACCCGATGAGTGAAAACAAATCACAGGAAGAAGGATATGTTATTGCAGGAAACACTGAAATTGCAACAAGAGGACATCTGGCAATTTACTCGGTCACTAGTGGTCGAGTAGCCTATGACTCTTTTGCTACGACAGCACAAGGTCTCGAACTTACGAGAAACTTTGTGCCCTCAATCAGGAGACTGAAAGACAGCTTTGCGATTGCCCGAGGAAACTTAGAGAGCATACGACTACCTACGCTAGAAGTAGCAGAAGGATGGGAAAGTCCAGTGGACAGAACCCTCAAGGTAGTTTCTCTAAGCAGAGGTAATGAATACGCTGTTCAAGTAGAGTCTCGTGGTAGAGCGCGTGGCAAAAACGACGTTAGGCGAGCCAACTTGTTCAGGCTGGAGTTTACTCCACCTGAAGACTTTGACGCTGCTAAATGGAGAACCGACTACATGGATAACGTGTGGGAAGGTAAACTCGAGGAAGCCAGCGCCAGCGTTGCACAAATTTCAGCGTGTCTGTCTGTAACACCTTATTGGGACGACATGAGTATTGACGTAGGGCTATTTGCCCAAATTAGTCAAGCACTTATGCAAGAGTTCCAAGTGGTGGCGACGAGTATCGACCAAAAGATGCTCCGAGACAAAATCGTCAGAGTACTGACGGGTGAATTGGGTGGCCTACCGTATCGAAGCGGTCAGGGCATCTTCTTTATACCAAAGTATGATGATGACGATAATTACTTGAACACGCTTACTAACTACTCTAGTTTACTAGACCAGTTTGGTAATGTGAATGCACTACAAGGTGCTTCTTCTACGAACAACTGGTTCGATGATAACGGTAAGCCACGAACTTGGCACCGTCCTCGAACCAATCTAAGAGTACTTGGATACATCGACAACGAGCGACAGATGAACTATATCCGACAGGATATTCAAACAAATGTCAGTCGTGAAATTGCTGAATACCAACAAAAGGTGCTAGAAGTAGCACAGGGCTTTGACTCAGATAATGTTGAGCGCTTTGAAATGCGCCTCGACTCACTGAGGGGTCAAAGAGACTCTCTGAGAGAGCGAGTTAGCAGCCTAACAACTATGTTAGGTGGCGAAATCGACCTCCACAGAGACCCCTACGCAGATGTTGCGTCTGGTATTGGTAGCAGACTCGATAATATCCGAGGAGTGAATTCGTCAGTCGCTGAGCGACTGTCGAATCTCACCCTCCTTTGATGGACTCTTAACTAGGTGAACAACCATGTCGGAACAAACAGTTGCGAACGAGGAGACTGAGGTCTCCACGGAAACGCGCGTGTTTGTAGACGATGAGACGTTCATCAGCACTTGGGAGCAAGCTGGTTCCAAGGCAGATGTGGCAGACGCCCTCGGGATGAAACCCGCATCTGTTGACCAGCGCGCCCGCCAGATGCGCAAGAATGGGGTGAACTTGAAAGAGTTCCCCAAGCGCAATGGCAAAAAAGGAGCAGAGTACTGGGCCCGTATGGAAGCCCTGCGACTCTCTCTTGGTGCTGATGAGTGACTCTGAGTCTACTCACGCCAACCAAGTATTGTGTCACTTGAACGATTGAAGCTCCTGCGAGGAGTGAATATTTAGTAGACACAATACTACTAGGACAATAAACCATCTGAGAGAAATCTATGACGAGGAACTCCCGTTAGAGAAAGAGAGATACAACATTATCACTCTAAGAAGAAAACAAATAGGCTCCAGACATGAGCCTATTTTAGAAGTTATCTATGGCTGCAATGACTGCAGCCCGGCACTCCTACTAAGTTTGACTACAAAGACTGTAAATCATACTAAGAAGAGCCCAGATACTCGGAGTATACTCTTACGCCTAAGTTCAGCGCGCTAAGACAGAAACACATACCCACAATTCCAAGGTCTGCTACAAAAGACTGCGGATACCCCAGAGCTAAACGCTCTGGTGTGGCGTGTACGTGCTTGAACTTTGCTACAGAGAACTCCTCGTAGTCATGACATATACTAACCAGCGAGAGCATTTACTCTCGACGCTAGACACCGTCAACTGACTGCGAAATCAGACTTACTCGTGCGGAAAGCACTGGTTGAGTCCACCAGGAATACTTTTTGTAACTGAGGTAACTATGACGTTACCCACTTTTGTGTAACTGCATGATTGTAGAGAACACTATTGGCTTCCTTCACCTAGGAACCTAACTCTTAACGATTCAGAATGGCCATGCGGCCTTTATTCTGACTCTAAGTTAGAACCCTAGCGGAAGCCAGTTGCAAAGGGGGCGGGTATCATTTGTCCCACAGAAGTGGGTGACTTTCTGAAAAAAGGTCGATAAGCAAGAAAGGCTTGTTGTTCTTTAAACAAAGTAAACAGTGATACCATAAAAGCTTGACTGCCTCGCAGTACAGCGTTTAGAAAAAATCAACTAAAATTATGGAGATAAAATACCCTGAAAATTTAGTGATATTGAGGAAACTCTCAGAACCCCCAGATTATGTCACTCCAGTGGCAGCCTGCGGGAGAATGAAGTGACCACAGCCAAGAGCCCCCGCACGCATACGCTAGGTGGGTTAAATGGTATTCCACCAGAGAATTAACTACAAGCTGAGGCGAAAGCCAATGACGCGCTAGGTCTAGCCCTGCACGCTTCGCGAACTTAACTTTGCTCAGTAAAGATAGATTTGTAGGTTTGAAAGGCAACTTTCAAACTAAGTTATTCGAAGAAACCTCTTCGAGTTGCTTAACAAACCAACTTTACGAACGCAAAGACAAGTTAACTTCGCTAGATGCAATGCTTGCGACTGCAGCACTCACGAAACGAGTGCAGAACATAGATGTTCGCAAGCAATAGGGAAGGCCCTTAGAACTGGTTATTCTCACCAGGAGATATACAATACTGAGGAAACAATGACGTAAACTCAGTTAAGGCACGGCCCGCTAAAGACACAGTAAAACGCTACGCGATGTACTGTGAACGGGAACAGGAACCGGCAGAAGACGTTCCAACCCTTGTGTTCGCACATCGGAACGCATCGTCTTCGCGCTCTAGGCAGCTACACACCTACTCTGGTCTAAACCACAGTAGGCGTACAGCGTGCCTTTCCTGTCCCTCTTCATCGGGCCTAGAGAGTCCGCCCGATAGATGGCTACGCCAGCCTATCAGTTGGACCTACAACGCTAGTGCCGGAAACACGATTCAACACGAACGTGACATGATTACAACTTGAGGCGGCTGCGCCGCCTTCCTATGTAATCACAAAGTACCTCGGCTGATGTCGGCATAATAATTCAACCACCGGTTAACACGGTCATAACCTTGCGGCTTCGCTGCGGTTACTCCGTGTAACACCTACATCAATCAAGTAGTACGTTTAAGCAAACCTAACTACTATCTTGATGTTGATTGAATCATTACCGTATCCATTACTCTGTTTGGACATGTCCAAATCCGCAATGGATACTTGCCTCCGCTGAATCGGTACTTTGACTTGCAGCTGTGCTGCGGTCACTTTGCATTGCTAAGGATTTTAATCGAGCGCTACGCTCCGATACCAATCCTAAGCACGGACCTAGTTCACTTGCTCAGAATGCTACGCAAACCTGAGCGGGAACTACCCACCGAATTACCCTTAGTCCAGCGACGGGGTAACGGCGGCCAAGGGTCCTAATGCAATCGAATCGAATCGTTAAATCGCGGGCACAAACAGCATAACTTTGCGGCTTCGCATCAGTTATGATTCACAATTACCTTGGGGATGGTAAGCACCAATCCCCAATTCATTGTGTTGTGCCTCGCGAGCACGCTGAGAATACTGTATTCTCCACCAGAAGAGTTCATAATCTGAGGCGAAAGCCGATGACGAACACCCAACTAAGCCAAATAGAATATGATGTCTGTACAAGTACTGACATCTTATTGGCTAAGGGGAAATACGCTAGTTCAGGCTTCACCTGAACCAGCTTAAGCAAAACGCCAAGCGATGGCTATTGACTCACTTGGGTGACTGGCAAGAGCCAGAGACCAAAGCTGAAGACCAGATGCAAGGATGTAGCTCTGACATCAGAGTTCTCCAATTCTATATACTGGGACACTGCAAGGCATGGCTGCACCCGTAACAAGTATACAGCACAGCCGCTGCACTTGTGCTCCGGAGCAGCATTTTTGTTGTGACACCCTGCAACACGAAAAGTATCCCCTTGGGATACCTTTCTATATCGCGAGCACGCTTCCCCTGCTAGTCAGGGTGTTGATGGCTCTTCACCAGATGAGGCGCACGCCCGAGAGGAAGCGCAACACAGTCTAAGGAAGTAAGTCGGGCACGCCGCGTTCCAAAAAAGACCCAAAGTAATGCAAATCTGACTACATTCACGCAATGTATGAAGTGCTAAACTGGATAACCCATGAAACGGGATAAAACAAGGAGTTAGTTGAAAAGGAATGTAATAATGTCAATGTAAGTCCTCCGTGTGGGGCAGTTGACCGGCTGGTGCGAAGGAAGCACTCCGTCAGTATCTCACGAAGTAGATACCCCAATAAGTTAAGGGAAAAGAACTTACCAGATGAAACATTGGAAAGACAATGAAACGAGATGTCGCGCATCAACCAGCAGTGGTAAACGCTGCAAACTAAAGGTTGGTGCTGGCGACTACTTATGCGAACATCATGCGATGGATTTACCACACTTTGTGATAAATCCTGATTACGCTGCGGGTCTGATGAAGA
>TARA_B100001093_G_scaffold520447_1_pt1 | contig 22461 bp, 21 predicted proteins | sample TARA_B100001093 | Tara Oceans TARA_B100001093 (sample SAMEA2623116) | marine metagenome | biome: marine biome (ENVO:00000447); feature: surface water layer (ENVO:00002042); material: "saline water (ENVO:00002010), including plankton (ENVO:xxxxxxxx)" | depth 5 m | reverse complement strand
CTCCAAACAATCCCGACAATCAGTCCCGCAGTGGCGGTCATGCCCAGCAACAGTGGAGTGAGTTGTCTCACTGTTCTTCGAACGTGGCCTTAAATCATGCCTGAAATCAGCAGAGTTGCTTGGATCGGTCGTGCATTGATTGTGGGTCGTGGTGGGATCGGCACGGCACTGGCAGAAGAACTTCAGCGGAGTCAGCCCAAGTTGGACGTCATGCTCTGCGGCAGGGCCCCTGGTCCCTCCAATAGTTGGCCTGTGGATTTGGAGTCACCTCAGAGTCTTGAGAGGTTGTCTGAAAGGCTCTTGGATGATCCGTACCCCCTGCGATTGGTGATCAATGCCACAGGAAGGCTTCATGGCCCCTCTCTGGCCCCTGAGAAGCGCCTGCAACAGATCAATGCGGATCAATTAATGGAATCCTTTTCCATCAATGCTGCAGGGCCTCTGCTGCTCGCTAAAGCGATTGAACCTGCTTTGGTGCGTGATCGATGTTTTCACTTCGCGAGTCTTAGCGCGCGTGTTGGAAGCATTGCTGACAACAGAAGCGGGGGCTGGTACGCCTATCGCGGTGCGAAAGCTGCTCAGAATATGTACCTGCGTTCGTTGAGCATTGAGTGGGGCAGGCGATATCCGCTCGCCACGGTGACCGCGTTACATCCGGGAACAACTGACACTCCGCTTTCGAAGCCGTTTCAGAGTTTTGTCCCGCCGGATCGTCTCTTCACACCACAGAAAGCCGCCAAGCTTTTGCTCGAAGTTCTGTTTAAGCAGACCGCTAACGACACAGGGCGCTTCCTTGCTTGGGATGGTCAGGAGATTCCTTGGTGAGCGTGAGTTTTAAGGATTTCGAGCGGGATGACATCCAGAGCTGTTAGTTCCGTGGCTTGCAGACGAACAGGTGGGGCCATGCCATCGTCATGAGCCTGTTTCCAACGTGGGGCGCATACACACCAGTGATCCCCAGTTTTGAGACCAGGAAAGCCGAAATTGGGCATGGGAGTGCTCAAGTCATTTCCTTGAGCTTTGCTGTAATTCAAAAATCGTTCTGTCATGACGCAGCAGACACTGTGTTGGCCTAAATCGCTTGGATCGGTGCGGCAATGTCCATCTCGAAACCAACCTGTCATTGGCTCACAACTACAGACTTCTAATTCGCCACCCAAAACATTCAAATGTCTTTGCTCAACTGGCTTTTGACCTTGCTGTGATGACGTCATTTGTTCGCATCAGATGCGAGGAGTCTGCCGAACGACTGGCACATTCTGCGACGAGGTGGTTGACGGATCACGGGGGTCAGGCGTTAAAGGTCGTTCAGTTATGCCTCCTCGATGGATTGGGAGTTCACTGAAGACGCGGCGTTTATCGCCCTCTGCGATGCGTTCCGCGAAAGTGGCGAGTCATCGGCTATCGAGTTCCTTGCCAATGGTGAGGGAGCCTTCCACTTTCAGGATCTTGCGCAGAACGCTGCGGGAGAAGGATTTGATCTGAGCGAATCCAGCGCGCTGGACGATTTTCAGCAAGAAGTGATTGACACCATGGAAAAGCTCTGCCAAGAGTGATTCCTCACAGAGCTCAAAGTTGCTTGGTGGTCAGTTGTAAAAAAAGCTGACCTCCTTGTCCTTCAGCCCTTCCCAGCCTGCCTCGATCAATCGGATGTTCAGGGTCTCTTGGGAAAAGTGTTTGGCACCAGTTCGCACGATTCGGTTTCTCATCGACTTACGAACTCCACTGCGTTGTCTCTGTGCTTCTTTTTCCATCACCTCGCGATAAAGCTTGAGCATTGCTTCCGGAAGCGGGCTTCCATCAATGTCCAACCCGGCTTTGATCGCGTTGTCGATGGCGTTGGGGCCACTGAAGTTCATAGGAAAAGGTGTAACGCCTGAGAAGTCTGTGACAACACATCTCCCTGCCCTCTTGGACAAGAAGATCTTCAGGCATTGAAGAGCTCAGGCACTGAAGTAACGCGCATTGCTATGCAGTGCCACCAAAGCGGTAGTGCTCTGTTCAGGATGTAGTTGGTCGCTTTCGTCCATGGTGAGGCCGATGCGCTCCGCCTGAAGCCACTCCAGCTGTTGCCTGGAGTCCGCCACGTTGGGACAAGCTGGGTAGCCGAAGGAATAGCGACTACCCCGATAACGCTGGGCTAGAACCTCTCTGAGAGGCATCTCGTTGGGATCGGAGTAGCCACATTCCCGACGAATGCGTGCATGAGTCCATTCGGCAAGCGCTTCAGCCATTTGAACGGCTAGTCCGTGAAAAAAGAGATAGTCGCTGTAAGCATCCTTGCGAAACAGCTCTTGACTGAAGCGACTGGCCTCTGAGCCCATTGTGACGGCTTGCATTGGAAGCACATCTGCAGGTTGTCCGTTGATGAGGTCTCTATAAAAATCTGCGATGCAATAACGATTTCCACTTCGTTGACGAGGAACATCAAATCGTCCGAGTTCGGCTCCGCCTTCGGGGTTGTAAACAACCACTGCATTGCCCTCGCGTCCGCAGGGGAAATAGCCATATGCCACTGCTGGATGCAACAAGTGGTCCTCTTTGGCTCGTGCAAGCCATTTCTGAAGGATGGGCTCAGCTTTATCAGCGAGGTCTTGCTCATAGTCTTCTCGACTTTGGTTTTTGGCTTTCCTCATTTGCCACTGACCAGCGAACAGTGCCTGACGATCAAGAAACGAAATCACCTCGTCGAGCGGAATCTCGTCCTCTCCCTGAAGGACAGAGGCACCAAGAAACGGTGTGATGACGGACTTCTCTTCAGGAACGGCTTCGGAACGTTCGAAGGTGACGGGGAGTTTCTTTTTAGGAGTTTCCGCTGGGGCAGCAGAGCTCTCGGGAGAATCAACGCTGGCTCCTGTTGGTTCCGAATCCCCTCCTATGGATAAGCCCTCTGGGGTTCCGTCTAAAAAACCAGAGCGGTCATCCCATCGGTCTTTGGATTTAGCTGTAACTAATGCATCCATAAAACGCAAATCTGTAAACGCGTCTCTGCCGTATATCACCTTGCCGTCATATACTTCACTACAATCTTTATTAACAAAACGCGGTGTTAATGCTGCACCTCCCAGTACAACTGGAACGTTAATTCCAGCTTCATTAAATGATTGCAAATTATTCTTCATGAACGCTGTTGATTTCACTAAAAGGCCACTCATAGCAATGCAGTCTGCTTGATGTTCTTCCTGAGCTGCAATGATCGCATTCACGTCTTGTTTGATGCCAAGATTAATTACTTCATAACCATTGTTGGTCAAAATAATATCAACCAAGTTTTTCCCAATGTCATGAACATCCCCTTTAACTGTGGCGATCAAAAACTTTGCTTTCGCTGAACGTTTGCCCTCTTCTTTCTCCATGAATGGCTCTAAAAATGCCACTGCGGCCTTCATTGTTTCGGCTGATTGAAGAACAAAAGGAAGTTGCATTTGTCCAGAACCAAATAGTTCTCCAACAACTTTCATTCCGTCCAGCAGATATGTATTCACAATGTCTAACGGTGGATAATTTTTCAAACCTTCTTGGAGGGCGTCTTCCAATCCAATCCTTTCGCCATCAATGATGTGCTGTTTGAGCCGTTCTTCGACAGGTAGGTCACTTAGGGAGGGTCCAGATTCCCGAGCAGCTTTAGCGCTAACCCCTTCGAACAAAGTCGTTAGAACTGTAAGTGGATCATAAGTACAAACATCTCCTTCAAAACCACGGCGATCATTGATCAAATCACGACAAACTTTTTGATGCTCTTCGCTAATTTTTATAAGAGGAAGAATTTTGGCTGGAGAAACAATTGCTGCATCCATTCCAGCTTCACAGCAATCATGCAGAAAGACGGAATTCAGCGTAATTCTTGCAGCCGGAGAGAGGCCAAAGCTCACATTCGAAACACCGAGAACAACGTGAACCTGGGGTAGGTCCTCGCGAATTCGGCGAATAGCTTCAATTGTTTCAGCCCCATTGCGTCGATCTTCTTCGATGCCGGTGGAGATTGGTAAGGCAAGGGCGTCATAAAAGATTTCACGAGCTGGAATTCCATATTCCACAGCATCTCGATAAGCCCTTTTCGCAATTGCTAGTTTTTGATCGGCGGTACGTGCCATCCCGTCTTCGTCGATTGTGCCTATTACCACCCCAGCTCCGTAGCGCTTGGCGATCTCCAATACCTTGAAAAAGCGTTCGTCTCCATCCTCGTAATTTGTGGAATTAAGAATGCATTTTCCGCCAGCAACTTTCAGGCCGGCCTCCATTTTTTGCCATTCAGTTGAATCAAGCATCAATGGCAAGTTCACATTCGTGACGACTCGATTCACAAGTTCTCGCATATCTCGTTCTCCGTCACGACCGACGTAGTCGACGTTGACATCCAAGACATGCGCATTTTCTTTGACTTGTCCGCGGGCAACTGCCACCAGTCCATCCCAATCTTCTTCATTAAGTAATTCACGTACTTTCTTTGAGCCACTGGCATTCAATCGCTCACCAATAATCAAAAATGAATTGTCTTGTAAATAAGGAGTGGCTCCATAAATTGATGATGCTGCTGCTTCGTAGCTAAAAGCTTTCCTCTGATTATGGTGTGAGCGTACGTCTCTTGGTGCTGCACTGAGCTCTGATGAAATCTCTGAGAGAGCAGCAATGTGAGCAGGTGTAGTTCCACAACACCCACCGATTACTTGAACTCCTAAATCTTCCACGAAATGCATCAATTGCATTTTTAGTTCTACTGGGGTTAGTCGGTAATGAGCTACGCCTCCAATATTTTCTGGTAATCCTGCATTGGGGATGCAACTCACTACAAAGGGCGCATTCTCAGTGAGATAGCGGACATGTTCTTTCATTTGTTCTGGACCCGTTGCGCAATTCAGGCCAAGAACATCAATAGGGAATGGTTCAAGAATGGCAACAACAGCAGCGATGTCGGAACCAACCAGCATGGTTCCAGTTGTTTCCATCGTTACGGACACCATGAGTGGGCGTCGTTGACCACAGATTTCAAATGCTTGTTCGATTCCCTGCAAAGCAGCCTTGATCTGCAGAACGTCCTGACATGTCTCGATGATTAATAGATCGACATCGCCAGCAATGAGTCCTTCCGCTTGTTCTTGATAGGAATCACGCAGGAGGTCAAAGCTGATGTGACCAAGAGTGGGCAATTTTGTAGTAGGCCCCATGGATCCAGCTACGAATCGCGGCTTTTCATCCGTGCTGTATTCCAGTGCCACTTCTTTGGCAAGCTCCGCTGCACGCTTGTTGAGCTCGAAAGTTTGAGCTTCTAAGCCATACTCAGCGAGAACAATAGAAGCCGCTCCAAAGGTGTCGGTTTCGATGACATCACAACCTGCTTCTAAAAATTGTCGATGCACGCTTTGGACGGCATCTGGACGAGTTACAACCAGATTTTCGTTGCAACCTTCAAGGGCTTCCCCACCAAAATCCTCGGCGGATAGATCTAACTGCTGCAAGGAAGTCCCAGTTGCTCCGTCAAATACCAAAACGGGGCGTGACGAGTCATGAAGGCGATTCAAAAAGCGTGAGGATTTCAGGGTTGGTGTCTCGGTGACGGCCTGCATCGCTCAACTGCTTTTCGAGCTTCATTCTATGAAGTCTTCATCGCGCAAAGGCAAATCTTCAGGTGTTGAGCTCGATCCTTGTCACCCAGTGATTGAATTCAGGATCACGTCCTTCTGTAATCGCCACCAGACGTTTCCTTAGAGACTCCATCACTGGTCGGTGGCTGGATAAGACAGTCGATTCGAGTTGGCGAATCGGGGTGATTTTGGCTGCTGTACCAGTGAGAAATACTTCGTCTGCGATGCATAGTTCGGTTTTGTCAACGGGCCGTTCGATTACTGGAATTTCCATGTGTTTGGCTAGCTCAATGACACTGGATCGAGTGATGCCTTCAAGAATGTCCTGATCAACACCCGGTGTGATCAGAACCCCGTCACGCACTAAGAAGAGATTCATCCCGCTGGCTTCACTGACCTTTCCTCGAGTGTTCATTAGAAGTGCTTCGTCAAAGCCACTGGTCACCGCTTCTGTTTTGGCTAACGAGCTCGTGATGTAGGCACCACTGATTTTTCCGCGCAGGGGTAGCGACCGGTCTTCTTGCCTGGTCCAACTGCTGATTCTGCAGCTCACACCCTCTGGTGAGAGGTAATCGCCGAGTTCCAAGCCGTAAATCAGAAAGTCGGTCTCGATGTTGTGAAGACGAGGTGCAATGCCTAGATCACTGGTGTAGACGAACGGTCTGAGATAGATGGGCGTCGTTGGCTGGTTGGCCCTGAGGACTGCGACAAGAGCATCCATGACCGTTTTTTCACTGAGCTCAGCAAGAAGAAGCTTTGCGCTTTGTGAGAGGCGCCTGGCATGGCGCTCTGGCCGAAACAAAAGCATGCCACCTGGTTTTTCAGGATCTGGAATGGCTCGCATGCCACCAAAGGCACCTGTTCCGTAATGAAGAGCGTGCGTTGCGATAGATACTTTGGCCTGGTCAAAAGGGATGCAGCGGCCTTCAAACCAGGCATAGGGAAGGAACTGATGCATCGCAAATCGGTCGATAGCCAAATTTTCTCACTCGCCTCGCTCAGGTGACGAGATGTCATCAGACAAGAATGGAGAGATGCATCGACTGAGCAGTCTTCCAGGCGCCGAAAGCAACGAGGTTTTCACCGTTGTTGAGCAACCTCCCGCACCCGTTCTTTTCTTGACGAGCGCTTCAACAGACATCAGTACTCTTTCCTCCTGTCTCAGGCAGCCAGGAATGGCGCACTGGAAGGAGCAACTACGTGCCTTGCCACTTGATTGCTTGCGTCATCCTGCTCAAATTGATCATTACTTGGCCACAACTGCCAGTACCGCTCGCGTGCTTGTTGTTCGTTTGCTCGGTGGACGTGGTCACTGGAGCTATGGGCTTGAACAATGCCGACGTTGGCAGTGTTCAGTACACAGCAGAACATTGTTAGTGCTTGCTGGAACTGCTGACCAAAACGATCAACTTCATCCGATTGGATCGATTTCATCAACGTTTTCTCAACAGTTGGCCCTTTTGCTGAGCGAAGGGGGGATTACCAATATGACCAAGTTCTTAAGTGCAATACATCCCTTCATAATCAGCTCCCTAGAGCCCGAAATTCAAACTGAAACCAACGATCTTCAGCCTGAACGAATGGCTGACCCAGCTCGTTTTGACTGGAAGGATGAACCAGGTCCCAGGGTCGGGGTCCTGCTCTATCGAGCTCATGCACGTGCTGCTGACACCATTTGGTGTCAGCAGCTTTTAATGGCTTTAAGAAGCCATGGGTTGGTACCTCGTGCCCTCTGGGTTAGCAGCCTGAGAGATCACGTTGTACAAGAGGCGGTTCAACGTGCGTTTCAAGCTCAAGAAGTCCAGCTCGTAATAAGTACTACCGCATTTGCCTCCGTCCAGTTTCAAGAAGCGGGCCTTGGAACTCCTCTCTGGGATGGTCTCGATCTGCCGGTGTTACAGCTTCTGTCGTCAGGACGGTCCAAACAAGCTTGGGAAGCGACCAGCCAGGGGCTTGATCCGATCGATCTCTCCCTTCAAGTGGTACTCCCCGAATTGGATGGACGGATCACCACGCGAATCGGCGCATTCCGTGAAGTGCTTGACGCTGAATCCAGTTTGTCAACGGCTGTCAAAGGGTTAGTCCCCGATGCTGCAGGGTTAACTTGGCTCGCCGAGCATGCTCGGTGTTGGGTTGATTTACGTCAAACGGATGCTGCTCAGAAGCGCGTAGCTCTGGTGCTGGCGAATTACCCCGTGCGCAATGGGCGGATAGCGAATGGTGTTGGTCTGGATACGCCGGCAAGCACTATGAATATTTTGAATTGGTTAGCTGAAACGGGCGTTGAACTTGGTGCTAATCCGCGTCCCAACGATTCCCAGGAGCTCATGGCTCAACTGCTATCCGGACGAAGCAATGATCCTGAGAGTTGTCACCTTGAGCCTCTCGCCCATCTGCCCTTGAACCGTTATCTGCGCTGGTGGCGACAGGTCACACCTGAGGCTCGATCCCTCATTGAGAGTCGTTGGGGTTCACCTGACCAGGCCATAGATCTCGAAGAGAAGGGGTTTGCAGTTCATGGCCTTCTGTTTGGGCACGTAGCAGTGTTGATTCAACCCAGCCGCGGCTATGACCCAGATCAAATCAGCGATCTTCATTCTCCAGATTTGCCTCCTCCACATCGTTATTTAGCCCAATATCTATGGCTTCAGGAGGTCCATGGAACTCAGCTGATGGTCCATGTGGGAAAACACGGCAGCGCTGAGTGGTTACCAGGAAAATCAGTTGGATTGAGTCAATCCTGTGGGCCAGCACTTGCCCTTGCTCCGATCCCTCATATTTATCCATTCATCGTCAATGATCCAGGGGAAGGATCTCAAGCGAAGCGTCGGGGCCATGCTGTGATTCTTGATCACCTAACCCCACCTCTGGGAAGAGCAGGGCTGCACGGATCTCTTCTTTCGCTGGAATCTTTGCTGGATGAATACGTAGAGGCCAGGCAGGTTGCTGCCGATCGTTGTGATGTACTCAAGCAGCAAATCCAGGAGTTGTTGAAGCGGCTTGATTGGCCCTCATTGACAGATCAATTGAGCGATCAAGCATCCCCTGGTGAGCAAGTTGACGACCCGTGGGCTCGCTGTCTGGATCAGGTTGAGACCTATCTGTGTGAGTTGAAGGAGGCTCAAATCAGAACTGGTTTGCACCGTTTAGGAAGCCAGCCCGACCCTCTAGCCCAAAGAGAACTGCTGTTGGCGATTGCTCGATCGCCATCGGGTCATTGCCAAGGTCTCACTCAGGCCATGGCTCATGTCATTGGACTTGAATGCGACCCCTGGTCTGATGAAGATGGCGAACGCTTGAGTGCTCATGACTGCACAACGCTTGAACGCCTTGGGTGCTCACAACCCAGACGGGTTTCGGCGGCAGTGAGTTGGCTTGATGACCAGGCTCTTCGACTACTGGAGCACATCACGGGGCATCCTTCAGAACCGCTTTGTCCTGCTCTAAATCAATGGCTGGAAAACAGCAGTGAGCCTTCTCTACTGATGTTGCGCAACGAGCTTTTGCCCCGATTATTGGACTGTGCTCCAAGTGAAAAGAAGGCTTTCCTTGCTGCGTTAAATGGTCGACGTATCGCCAGTGGTCCCTCTGGCGCTCCAACGCGCGGTCGTCCGGATGTGTTGCCAACTGGTCGTAACTTTTATTCCGTCGACCTTCGCGGTTTGCCAACCGAAGCAGCTTGGGATCTAGGCCGACGTAGTGCCGAACAGTTATTGGATCTTTATCGACTTGAAGAAGGAGAAGATCTGCGTCATCTAGCGCTCTCCGTATGGGGAACAGCAACCATGCGGAACGGCGGTGAAGATATTGCTCAGATGTTTGCGTTGCTTGGTGTTCGTCCCCAATGGGATGGCCCGACACGACGGATGGTGGACCTGGAGGTGGTTCCTTTGAGTTTGTTGGCTCGACCCCGCGTGGATGTCACCTTACGCATGTCAGGACTATTTAGGGATGCTTTCCCTCAGCTTGTTGGATGGGTTGACCGTGCTCTGCAACTCGTCTCAACTCTCGATGAAACAGCTCTTGAAAATCCACTCGCTGCGATCACTCGGGAAGAAGGACCGCAAGCCAGGATTTTTGGATCGGCGCCAGGTGCCTATGGCGCTGGATTACAAGCTTTAATTGATTCTGGTCAATGGGATGACCAGGCTGAACTTGGAGAGGCTTTTCTCGCTTGGAGTTCATGGAGTTACGACGGCCAAGTTAGAGCTCAGGCCAACCGCTCAGGGTTGGAGGGGGCTCTTCGTCACGTACAGGTTGTGCTTCACAATCAGGACAACCGTGAACACGATCTCCTCGACTCCGATGACTACTACCAGTTTCATGGGGGAATGACTGCAGCTGTGCGGAGCTCCGGTGGAGCTGCGGTGAAGACGTGGTTCGCCGATCATTCAAGGCAAGAACGTCTTCGCATTCATTCCCTTACTCGTGAAATTGACAAAGTTGTGAGAAGCCGCTTGTTGAATCCTCGCTGGATCAAAGGCATGCAACAGCATGGTTATAAAGGAGCCTTTGAAATGGGAGCAAGCCTCGATTATCTCTTTGCCTACGACGCTTCAACCAATGCCGTACCTACCTGGTGCTATGGAGCTATTTGTGACCAGTGGTTACTCGAACCGAGCACGAAGCAGTTTTTGAGTCAATCGAATCCCTGGGTCCTCAGAGATATGGCTGAACGCTTATTGGAAGCAGCCAATCGTGGACTATGGAGTCAACCCTCCCCTGAACAGCTTCAGCAAGTCAGGGGTTTGGTTCTCGAAGCCGAAGAGGCTGTTGAAAAGGGGGGCCTTAACTGTTGAGCTCTCGAACCATTGCTTTGAATGGATCAATCGACCCTGGTTTTGATGAGGGAGCTCGAGAGGCTGAAGATGAAGCTGGTTTGATCGCAGGCTCTGGCTTCAACTCTTCTTTCCTTCCAACAGGTGCAGCGTCAGCTGCAAAGGGAGTGTTAACTCCAGATGAGCGCAGGGCGTTTCCTTTGAGCTTTTGATTGAGCTGCTCTTGAGTCATTGTCTCGGCGAAAGTCTTCTTCACCGGGGTGGGAATCCCGTTTGACATCACAGAGGGGATTGAGGGTTCCTCATTGGGTTTCGCATCGCCGAGTCCCTGCGAACGAGTGCCAACTTCGACGTCCATCGCATCAACCTTGGTAACCAATTCTTTGTTTCCAGGATTGTCAGCAGTTCCTGGGAATGTGCGACGAATGGTTTTGGCCTCGCGCATGTAGTCCACGTTTCCGTAAGAAGAGGACGCGTCAGAGTCGAGGTAAAAGGCTTCTGCTTTTGTCTTAACGCGATCTTTTGGCAAGTCCTTTTGGCCGTCATCCTTGCTGCGTGAATTCAGCAGTCGATCAAAGAGGCCCATGACTGATGTCCAAATTCTTTACTAATTTAGCGGCCCTCCAGGTCCAAACCGTGAGTATCGGTGCCGCACGTACGCAAAAGGCCAAGCTTCTTCAACTGTTTGTCGATCGATTCACAAATCAATGGCGTCGCCGCCCATCGCTGTTGCATGTCGTAGTCATACCAGGCTTCACCTCCGTCAAAACCCAGTTCAGCGGCAGCATCAATCAGCTCTGAGAACCCCAATCTGTAGCGACCTGGATGGGCAAGAATTGCAAGCCCTCCGGCTTCATGAATAGCTCTAACAACCTCCCCAGCACGTAGTGCCGCTCCCGTTGCCGCGTCGCCTGAGCAATAGGTCAAGAGAGCGCGATGACCTGGAATGAATCCCAGTGCCAAAACGTGGACCAGGCATCCACGAAGGATGCAGCTGATTTCCATCCCACTCCAAAGTTTTGGAGTGATGTTGCCTTGATCTCTTGCTTGTTGGAGCCAATCAAGCATCGGCAAATATGCCGCTGTCGAATGATGATCCGTAACCGCAATATGGCTTAGTTGTCTTTCACTAGCTTGTTTAATGAGAGCGATGGGTTCAAGGCTTCCATCGCTGCAAAGGGTGTGGCAATGAAAATTGAGCTTGCCAGGACAGCTCTCAGGCCCAATCCTGTCTAGGACTGTCCGTAGAGGATGTTTGTCGTAGTTCACAGTTAATCCTGCGCTAGTGATGCGGCGCGAAGGCGCCGCCAGCGGGCATAAAACTGGATGGTTCCAGCCATGAATACGACTAGTCCAACGATGAACCAAGTGGCCGCTCCGGTTGGAAACTGGTTTTTAAACACCACCAGCATCACCACGAGTACTAATAAGAGCGTTGGGAGTTCGTTGAGAGCCCTAAGTTGCCGACCGGTCCACTGGCAGTCTCCATCCTGAAGTTGGCCCATGAGGCGATAACAAAAAAAGTGATAAGCAACCAACAAGGCAACAAAACCCAGTTTTGCGTGCATCCATCCCTGTTGTAACCAGGAGGGTTGTGTCATCAACAAGCCCACAGCCATGGCCACCGTGAGAATTAATCCCGGTGTCGTGATGATGTTGGCCAGCCGACGTTCCATCACGGCGTACTGCGTCTTGAACGCTTCTCTTACAGGCGATGGCTCCTCTTCGGCTTCCACGTGATAGATGAAAAGCCTGACTAGATAAAACAGACCTGCAAACCAGACCACAACCCCAACGATGTGAAGGGTCTTGAACCACAGGTAAGCCTCGGGCGGAAGCGTCAGTGTCATGACCCCATCAATCACACCTGAACAATAGAAAGCCCCTAGGTGAGTGAGTCAAGAAACTGTTGCGCCTTGGTGTAATGCCCATCGAGGACCTCAGGAGCCATGCGGTCAAGATTTCTAGCCATCATCGCCAACCTGGGCTGAGAGCGAAAGAAATCACCGTGTCGATGAATAAAGCTCCAAAACAAACCATCCCAGACACCGCACCAATCACCAGATTTGTAATCTGACATTTTTCGTACATAATTTGAGCCTGAGAGATATGGCTTGCTAGTGAAAATGCCACCGTCAGCAAATTGGCTCATGCCGTAAACATTTGGCACCATGACCCAATCATAGGCATCAACGAAAAGTTCCATAAACCAAGTGTAAACACGTGTCGGATGAAATCCGCAGAGCAACATCATGTTTCCCAGCAACATTAATCGTTCAATATGGTGGCAATAACCAGTATTTAAAGCTCGTTTTATGGCATCATCAATAGGTGGGATTCCCGTTTCGCCTTCATAAAAAGCTTGTGGAATTGGACGATCTTCAAACATCCAGAAGTTGCTATTTCGCATCGTTACTCCATGACGCAAGTACATGGCTGCCATGAATTCTCGCCATCCAATGATCTGGCGAAGAAATCCTTCCAGAGAGTTCAAAGGAATTACATTATGTTTTGCTGCTTCGAGGGTTCTGCTTAGAACCTGCTGTGGAGTAAGGAGCCCAAGATTGAGCATTGGGGTTAAAACGCTATGCCACATCACGCGATGTTGGGCACTGATGGCATCTTCATAAGTACCGAAACCAGCAAGTCTTTCTTCGAGAAATTTATCGAGCCATTGTTCAGCTGTTGAATGGTCAATAGGTAAATCAAATGGTGTCTCTTCAGGGACTTTGGCCCCTTTGGGGAGTCGCTTTCGGTTGTCGGCGTCAAAACTCCAACGTCCTCCTACAGGAGCTCCTTCTTTGTCAATCAAAATGCCTAAACGTTTGCGTTGCATTTGATAAAAACTAGCCATCATTGGCTTGCGCTTAGCGTTGAAATGATCATCGACAACTTTGGCAGGTGTCAGCAGCATTGGAGTAGGTAATATATTAATAATGCAGTTACGATGTTGCAAAGTGCTTTTGACTCTTTTAAGTAAAAGGTCATCTATTGGATCAGCAAGATGAAATATTTGATAGCCAGATTCGATTAGCTGTATGAGCAGATCTGAGGTATTCTCTCCATCTTTTGGTTCTAACAGGATGACCTGATGCCCATCAGCTTTTAACCGCTCTTGATAAGCCTTCATCGATTGCGAATGCAACTGACGTTTGCGGGGGTGAATGATGAGTGGCCATTGAGGATCACCTCCAAGGATCAAGCCATCAGCAATTAGAGCAATGCTTCTTTTGGCTCGAATCCCTGGGTGGTTTTCGAATAACTGATGCGGAAAAATGAGCGTGATTTCCATAATCTTTTACCCAACCTCTCCAGCGAGTCGACAGGCTCGCCGCCCGAGAGCTGTCGCTGGAATGCGATCCACAAGACCTCCTCGTGGACTGAGTTGTTGGTTGCGACAGTCCATTACCACACGCTCCCGATGTCCTTGTTGATCTTCAAGGCGCATGCGTAATTGCCAATGATTTTTTGCACTGCGGGTGATCTCATCAGCACAGACAACACCAGTACATAAGCCAGGAGAGGCCAAAGCACTAACAGGACTCATCAAAGCTATTGCGATCAACGTCAAAACGTTGAAGACGAGCTTGATCACCTTTTGGGAGAACAATTTCATGATGTTGACTGATCTGCCATCACTACCTCATCCGCATAAGCCTCTTGGGGATGAAAATAGCTGCGAATCTGTTTTGCAAGGGAAAGTCCAACCCCTGGAGCTTGATTGAGTTGATCCACGCTGGCGAGTTGAATCGCATCGATGGACTGAAAGTGTGCCAAGAGATCTCTCACTCGTTTCGGTCCAAGCCCTGGGATATCAGAAAGTCGTGAGCGTTTCATCCGTTCTCCTCGTTGCTGACGATGGAAAGTCACGGCGAAGCGATGAGCTTCGTCACGTAAACGCCGTAGTAACGCCACACCTAATTGATCAGGTTCGCTTTCAAGCGGCTCCTTGGCTTCCGGAAGGAATACTTCTTCCCGTTGTTTTGCCAACGAGCAGACCACTAGATCTTCATGAAGATTCAACTCCCGCAATGCTTCCATGACGGCTGAAAGTTGTCCTTTCCCTCCGTCGATCATGACGAGATCGGGCCAATCGTGAAGCCCATCCATGTTCAAACTACTACTGGATTCACGTCTGATCTGGAGCAAATTACCCCCTTCAGCTTTGACGCGAGACCATTTACGGAAGCGCCTGCGCATGATTTCGGCCATCGCCATAAAGTCGTCGCTATGACCAGCTTGAATACTGCTGCTTTGAATTTTGTATCGGCGGTAGTGCTGTTTCGCAGGAAGTCCATCAATAAATACGACCTGTGAAGCAACAGCATCACTGCCTTGAATGTGACTGATGTCATAGCCTTCAATTCGCCTTGGAGGTGTTGTCAATTCAAGAAGTTGAGCCAGGTCTTCATTCGCTAGTGCCTGCTGCTCCTGGCTTTGGCGAGCTCTTCCAAGTTCAAATTCAGCGTTACGCATCACAAGATCGATCAGATCAGCTTTTTGGCGTCGTTGCGGATATAAAACTTGAACTTTTCGCTCCCTTTGCTCGCTTAACCAATCTGCAATTAAGGGCTGTTGGGGTAATTGATGCTGTACTAATACCTCTGGTGGAATCTCAACAGCATCAACTTGGCTGTAATGTTCTTCAATGACTCGCTGCAGGATTAATCCTGATTTTAAGTCTGTTGCATCAGCTGTGAAACCAAGTCTTCCAACAAGTTTTCCAGCACGCATCTGAAAAAGTTGAATTGCTGCCACCCTTTCATCTTGGGCGATAGCAAGAACATCTCTACTGACAGATGCATCCGGGAGACTCATTTTTTGATCAGCAGTTAATTGATCAATCCCCTGAAGCTGATCCCTTATTCCTGCAGCAGCTTCAAAATCAAGCCTCTCCGCATAACGCTCCATTTGCTGATTCAATAGTTGCCTTAGTTCATCACTCCGACCCTGAAATACCATGGCAACTTTGCGTAGAATTTTGTGATAATCCTGAGAACTAATTTTTTCTTGACAAACTCCTGGACATCGACCAATCGAATAATTAAGGCAGGTTCGATTTGGATAAAGTGGACGAGGTCGTTGTCGAAGAGGAAAGACTCGCTTCACAAGGAAGAGGGTCCTTCTTAATAAGCCAACATCTACATACGGTCCATAAAAACGATCCAGAGGGCTGCGAAATCTACGGCGGCGTGTGATAAAAATTCGGGGATAGGTTTCACTCCAGGTGATGCAAAGATAAGGATATTTTTTGTCGTCCTTTAGTAGCACATTGAAATGTGGTTGTTGGTTCTTAATCAGATTTGACTCAAGAGCAAGCGCTTCTGCTTCGCTATCAGTAACGATGAACTCAATTTCACAGATTTGGCGCACCATCAGGCGGATGCGTGGGCTTAAGTCGTGACTGCTACGGAAATAGCTTCGAACCCTGCTGCGCAATGTTTTTGATTTCCCTACGTACAGCAAGCGATCATCCGCATCACGCATCAGATAGCAGCCTGGTTCAGCAGGGATCTCTTTTAGGCGCTGTTCCAGGCGCTCCGGTTGCTCTAGCAAAGGACGCTGCATGAGTTAAATCTAGAGACCCAGCGCTGCATAGGATTCGATTAATCCTGCGAAGCTGATGCGAGCTCTTTATCCGGGCAGTTTTGATCCTTTGACTCTTGGACATCTCGACTTGATCGAGCGTGCCTCTTCTTTGTTTGGAGAGGTTGTTGTTGCCGTTTTGCAGAATCCAGGCAAAACACCGGTCTTCAGCCTTGACCAACGTTTGGATCAGATCTCTCAGGCCACAGCTCATCTCCGAGGCATAACAGTGGCCAGCTTTGACGGGCTGACGGTGACATGCGCTCGTCAACACCAAGCTGACTTGATTTTGCGTGGTTTACGGGCCATGAGTGATTTTGAGTATGAGCTCCAGATTGCCCATACCAATCGATCACTGGATTCTGCCTTTGAAACTATTTTCCTCAGTACCGCTGCCCACTACAGCTTTTTGAGCAGTTCGGTTGTCAAAGAAGTCGCCAGATTTGGGGGTCGAGTTGAGCACATGGTTCCTGCAGTAGTGGCGAAGGACCTCCAGAGGTTCTTTAATTCGGCTTTATAAGCCAGTTGCGATGAGCGAGATCCGGTTCTCAGTGCTCGACCAGCTCGACCAGCTCGAGGAAATAGTTCTCGAGGGCAGCCGCATTCCTTTCAGTGGAGGAAGGTTGGTCAATGAGCAGGATGCAGTTGAGATTTTGGATGGAGTTCGAGCGGCGCTGCCTGGACAGGTTGCACAAGCCGATCAGCTGCTTCAAAAAAAAGATGATTTCATCTCATCGGCTCGCAATCAGGCTGACGAAATTGTTCAAAAGGCCCAGCAGCATCGCGAACAGCTCGTCAGTGCAGCGGCAGTGCGTCAAGAAGCTGAGCGTCAAGTCAACGAGATGCGTGATCAGGTTCGCCAGCAATGCGAACAGCTTCTCCAGGCTTCACGTCAGCAGGCCGCTCAAATGGAGCATGAAATGCAGTCCAAGCAGGCTCAATTAGAGCAACAATTTGCAGGCCGTCGCCAGCAGTTAGAGCAAGAGGCTCTTCAGCGCCGTCAACAACTTGATCAAGAGGCTCTTGAACTTAAACGCCAATTGTCAGAGCTTCATGAACGCAATCGACTTCAGTCGGTTCATGAGTTGGAGCAGATTCGTAATGAAGGAATCAAGCTGCAGAAGGAGGCTCAATCTGAAGCAGAGCGTATCCATCACGACGCACTCCAGTTCCGTCAACAGACTCAGCAGCAATGCGAGTCATTGATCCAGCGCACACGCCACGATGCTGCCGCCGTTCAAGACGGTGCGAACCGTTATGCAGAGCAAACTCTCGGTGAACTTGAACAGCGACTGAAAGAAATGGCTCAAGTTGTTTTGGCTGGTCGGCAAGAGTTGGTCAAGATTCAGATGATTCGTCCAGAGAACTCTCACAACGAAAGTGATGCATCTGACATGAAAAACGAGAATGGGAAACCAGTGAAGATGAACAAGGCACGCCGTGCAGCTTCTCGCTTTAGGTCGATGAAGGGCACGGGCTGAGGTTATTCACGGTTCTCAAAATCTGGCCGATCGTGGCATTTGGTCGGCTTGCACCGTTGGAGATCATGCTTACGTAACGAGGGCCGTCATTCGTTTGCAGGATTCCAGAAACTGAGCGAACACCGCTGATTGTTCCTGTTTTTCCCCAAAACTTCCCCTGGATAGGTGAGCCGATGAAGTAATTACGAAGAGTGCCTCGCCTGCCTGCAATAGCCATTGAGGCCTGATAGTAAGAAGCGTAGGGATGTTGATCCATACGCATCAGAAGGGCAGAGATGGTTTGACTTGAAACACGGTTGTTTCGCGATAGACCGCTTCCATCTGCAACCCTCAGACCTTGAATGGGAATTCCCTGTTTTTGCATCCAGAGATGAGCCGCCGCCGATGCCGCTCTGACATCCCATTGATTTGAAGCTTGCCTCAGTAAAACTTCTGCTGTGAAGTTATGGCTTTCAGTATTGGCGAGGCTCAGTAGAGCGTGCATTGGAGCCGAGGTTTCTTCATGAAGGACGATCAACTCTTCCGCTTGATGTTGTCGTTGATTGTTCCGAATTGGTTGGCCTTGCTTGACTTCGATGGATCCGCCGCGACGTTTCACCTCTTTTTTAAACAGAGTCTCTAACCGTGCATACGGATCGCTAACTGCCCCTCCAAGGGAATTACTTGTCAAAGCCAATCGAGTAATCGGAGCTCCATAGGCATAGGCCCGATCTGCAGGGTGCCAATCGCTGGGCCACCAATTTTGACGAGGCTCCTCTCGGATCATCAGGTTCACTGATCCCGTTGAGGTTCCAAGCGCTCCACCTTGGCCCATCGCTGCCATTGCGAACCGCTGAAGGCCCGCAATCCCCAGATCGGGGTCACCTTGACCCTTCAGTTCAAGAGTGCCATCAGTTTTTTGAACTAGCTGCGTGCGTAGGCGGAAATCTGGTCCTAGTTGATCAAGAGCAAAGGCTGTACTAATCAGTTTTTGGTTTGATGCTGGAATGCGTGCCATCGCACCATTGATGTCACCGAGTAGGTCACCATTGCTGTTGACCACAGAAACACTCCAAGAACTGGCAACCGGAGCAAGCAAACGGTTTAAAGATTGCTGCAATGGAGCACAAGAACGTCCGCGCTGTTGAAGATCAGGCAGAGGCTGGTTCGATGGCGGCGGCGGTGGAATGATCAATGCAGGCGCTGACTTGACAGGCGCTGATACTGAGCTCCCAATCGCGAGGGTTAGAAGAAGAACGGCTCTTTTCATTGAACGTTGACTCCGCTAACTACCCCATTGACTCGATAAAGCGGACCTTCTAGTTCAACAGGTATGCCTACTTTCAACTTGGTGCCTGCAAAAACGATGCCAGTTTTTGAAACCGTTGCGTCGCCCTCAAGAATAAAGCGAGCATTCAGGGTGCTTTGGAGAGCCCGGTTTGGATCGATTGCCGTTACGACGGAACCATCGGGTTGAACGGCTGCGAGTACACGATTGATGTCTTGAATATCGATCAATTTCACGCTCCCAGCAGGCTGGTTTCGAATGATGATGCTTGTTCGACCAGAAGAAAGTGCACTCTGAACCAAAGCTTCGGGATCGGCAGCACTCACTCGACGAACGTCCACCATGACTTGAACAGGTTTCACTGATCCAGTGGCTTTTGCAAACGTATTGCTGAGTTTTGGACTCCAAAGCACACCTGCAACGGCGATGAGTGCGATGAGCCCTGCAGCTGTATCCAGAACTGAAGCCCGTCGTAATCGGTCTCTTAAAGCCATACCTGATCCGATGACCAGGACACACTAAAAGCGATATCTAGGAACATCAACCTCGCAGATCCTCAATGAAGCGATCAACAGCGCCAAGCTGACGTCCAAAGTTGTCGCTTTCTGAATTCAAGGCCATATCAATTGCCTCAGCATCAGGTTTTGAAGCCGTAGTGCTGAGCCATCGATATCCATTGGGATCTGCCTTAAATAAGTGCCAAATGTCTTGTTCAGACTGAAGTAATGCTCCTTCAGCAAGTGGTTCCAAATGGAATGCAGATCTCCAGATAGAGAGAAACCCTTTCCGTCTGCCTCGGGCAACACTTCCAATACCCACTCCGGCGTCCTCCAGTTTTCCGTTAAGGAGAATCACTTTTCCCTGCCAACTGTTGCAGATTTGCTCAACCATTTCGTAATCGCTTGGTTGCGGACCAATAGCCAATAGCAGGCGGCTCGGAAGCTCTGGATCATGACTGAGTGTTAGATCTTTCAGTGCAAGGCATTGAGATGCAAGCTCAGGGCATTCTCTTTGAGCAAGAGCCGCTGAACCAGCATCGGGCCAAGCAATAATTAACTCGTATCCTTCAACTTGTAAGGCAAGAGCGATGCGTAGGGCAGGCTTCAAAAGCCTCAGGCCTTCAAAACGCCATGTCACAGTCCACCGCTGATGTTGCCGATCTTGCAGGGCTTGCTTCAACGAGACGAGGGTCATCGACTCAGCCTGTTGAAGATCGGCAGGAAGGATTGCGGCCAAACTACACATCAGTAGTGATGGGTGGAGCGTACCTAAATGTCAGACATCACTGTGTTGATGACCATCAATAACTTTTTGGATTCGCTCGTTGATGACAGAAAGTTCTGAATGGTCATTCCAGTTTCCGAGACTTAAACGAAGTCCCGATCTTCGCCAGAGTGGATCAACTCCCATGGCCTCAAGAATAGGGCTGTCACTGTCCCTGCCTGAGGAACATGCACTCCCGCTACTGGCAGCGATTCCTTCACGATCCAGCGCCCTTACCAAGCTTCGACCAGACATGGGTCGGCCTTGGCGATCGGAGACCAGCAACGACAGGTGGTGAGGAAGTCGATCAATGGGATGACCACTGAGACTTATTTCATCTCTTTGGCACAACATTTCAAGCAAGGCGTTGCGTAATTGTGCGATCCCTGATCCTGCTGTTCTGATTTGATCGGCCTTACAAGAACCAATCTCATGAAGTGCTGCAGCCATACCCTCCGCTAAAACAGGTGATTCAGTTCCAGCACGAAGTCCATTTTCCTGTTTTCCACCTACAAATAAGGGCTGTATTCTTTCGGCAATTTCAGATCTAAGAAGCAACAAGCCGATGCCTTTTGGACCTCCACACTTATGAGCTGAGGCCGTTAATAGATCAACGGGAAGATCACTCCAGTCTGGACAACCTTGGCTAAGAATTTGCGTGGCATCGGTGTGGAATGGAATTCCTTTGACTCGGCAGGCCTTTCCAACGGTCTGAATAGGTTGAATTGTTCCGACTTCACTTTGGCCCCAGATCAAGGACACGATTTTGGTTGGAGGTTGAAGCAATCGATCCAAATGGTGTATCTGAATCTGTCCAAAGGTGTCTACGGGCCATATCTCGACGCTCCACCCTTCAGCGATCAACTTTTCAGCGGCAGATGAAACTGCAGGGTGTTCAACAGCAGAGATCACCAGTCGGCCGGGAGATGAGGCTCTAGCAAGTCCAAGCAAAGCGAGATGAGCCGACTCTGTGGCACTAGATGTGAATACGATTTCAGATCGATCAGCCCCAAGACTCTTTCCGATGGAAAGGCGCGCACGTTCCAGTGATTCAGCTGCATTGCAGCCGATGCGATGCAAGCTCGATGGATTGCCCCAGGATTGTTGCTGCGCTTCGAGCATGCAAGCCCTCACACACTCTCTTAATGGAGCTGTGGCACAACTATCTAGATAAATGTATGGCTGTTCAGGGAGTGACATCTCGATTAAAGCGGGAAGATGTTCTCTCTTCGAGTGATTCAGTAGCGATATTAATAATCGCGTCAAGCGAGGTTGATGACAAGAATTTCTGGACTTGAGCTTGAGCTTCTTCGTTCATGCATTCATCTGATTGGAGAGAGCTACTATTGGATTGCTTTGCTTTGGTGATGGGTTCAACAAGATCCTGAGTTGTTGCTATGCCATCAGAAGTACTTTGCGTTGTTTCATCTTTAACTGGTGAAGACTTTGATTGGGCAAGAGCTGTTTGATTTAAAGTTGTTGATGGAAGTAGCTCAGGATTAAGGACTCCATCGAAGACCGCTAGGGCGGGGCCAGTCATGAAGACAGATCCTTTGGCGTAAGGCCAACTGATCTCAAGAGGTCCGCCTGGAAGAATTACAGTGGCTTCTGTATCAGACAAGCCCAGTAACGACGCTGCAACAAGAGTGGCGCAGGCGCCGGTGCCGCAGGCAAGGGTTGGGCCAGCACCACGCTCCCAAACACGAATTTCAAGAGTCTGGCGATCGAGTATTTCCAAGAAGTGCACATTTGTTTTCGCTGGGAAATAGGGATGAACCTCTAGAGCAGACCCCCATTTCTCAAAGGGAATGGTTTGGAGATCGTTTACAGGAACCACTACATGCGGATTGCCCATGCCTACGGCAGCCAGTTGAAGCCTGCTGCCATCAAGATCGATCTCTCCCTGAGGAAGTGGGGAGCTTCCCTTGGAAAGAGTTGTTGGAACGTCATCAGGATCGAGAAATGGAGATCCCATATCGACCCGGATCTGTCCATCCTCACAAAGTTCGGGGACGATAATTCCAGCCATTGTCTCCATTCTCCATTTCCGTCCAGGTGGATCACCATCGCTATCGGCAAGAAAACGAGCCAGACAGCGGATGCCGTTGCCGCACATCTCAGCCTCACTACCGTCGGCATTGAAGATGCGCATTCGTAGTTCTTCACCATGCTCAGGAGGGAGAGCCAATATGAGACCGTCTCCTCCGATTCCAAAGCGGCGGTCACACAGGTGACGGACCCAATTGGGATCAGGGTCTGTGATGTTGTGAGGGAGCTGACCTCTACGACCTTCCAACAGCACGAAGTCGTTTCCTAGACCCTGGTACTTGCTGAATTGCAACATGTCTTTTAGACCATTTTTGTGACTGGGCTTTCATCAAGGCTAATAACCCATTCTTGATGCCCGCGTTAGAAGTTTACTAGGTTGATATTGCATTGGTCTGGGTGTCTCGTCAAAGCTGTTGATGTTTAAGCCTGTCCATGATGAATTAAAAATTAATTTT
>TARA_B100001093_G_scaffold520111_1_pt1 | contig 22505 bp, 19 predicted proteins | sample TARA_B100001093 | Tara Oceans TARA_B100001093 (sample SAMEA2623116) | marine metagenome | biome: marine biome (ENVO:00000447); feature: surface water layer (ENVO:00002042); material: "saline water (ENVO:00002010), including plankton (ENVO:xxxxxxxx)" | depth 5 m | reverse complement strand
CCAGTTGCGCCGCCAAATTTAGCCGAGAAAGGAATGGCTTTTAATTGAATTAATTGTTGGTTTAAACGCGCTATAAATACGTCAATTTCTTTTCCCATTCTTGTTGGTGAAGCAGGCTGACCATGCGTTCTGGCTAGTAGGGGAATATCACTCCACTCTGTAGAAAGTTCTTTCAATTTTGAAATTACTTTTTCCAATTGTGGAAGGTATTGTTCTTGAACCGATTCTTTAAGTGATAATGGGACAGAAGTGTTATTAATGTCTTGAGAAGTTAAGCCAAAGTGAATAAATTCTTTATATGATTCTAGGTTAAGCGTGTCAAATTTTTCTTTGATAAAGTATTCAACTGCTTTAACATCATGATTCGTAACTTTTTCAATATCTTTTATGCCATGCGCATCTTCTTCGCTAAATTCTTGGTATATGGTTCTTAATGAAGGGTAAATAGATTTGTTTATATTTTTTAACTGAGGTAGTGGTAGCTCACACAAAGCAATAAAATACTCAATTTCTACTCTTACACGATATCTAATCAGTGCGTATTCAGAAAAATAACCAGCCAATTCTTTTACTGATTTTCGGTAACGACCGTCAACAGGAGAGATGGCAGTGAGTGCATTTAAATTCATATTTGTGTCTTGAAAGTTGATGTGCAAAGGTAATAAAACCCTAGTTTTACAGATTATATTATCATAATTAAGTTTTTTAAACTTTATATGCTAGTTGTCTTATATATTTAGATATGAAACAGGAAGTGGTTATTCGCCGTTGTGAAACAAAAGAAGATTTTGAAATTGCTAAAACCATAACTCATGATTATATGATTTGGCTAGGCATGGATTTAGGCTTTCAAAATACGGATAAAGAATTTTCTGTTTTTAATTGCATGTATGGTGAAGCAGGTGGTGCTTATATTTATGCTCTCATAAATGGAGAGATAGCTGGAGGTGTAGGTTTCCGGAAACTTAGTAATGATATCTGTGAAATGAAAAGGCTTTATGTCTATGAGGATTATAGAGGTTGTGGTTTAGCTTTTCGGCTTTGTCAGGAACTTTTATCTCTTTCTAAGTCTATGTCATATTGTAAAATGAGACTTGATACAATTTCTAGACTTGTAAAAGCAAATTCTTTGTACGACAAAATTGGTTTTAGAGACATTCCTAAATATTATGATAATCCTGATCCAACTGTAAGATACATGGAAATAGATATTTAGTTTTTCTTAAGTAATCATCAATACTCAAAAAAAATGTTAATAGTTTCAGAAATACTAATTTTATCTAATACTTTTGAGCTGAAATTATAAGATACATGGTCACAGTAATTTTTATCATTGCTTTTGTTTTACTTATTCTTGGTTTATTAGGTAGTATTATTCCAGGACTTCCGGGCCCCCCTCTTTCTTTTATTGGGATTTTACTTATTCACTTTTTTACTGGCACACAGTTTAGTACTTCTTTTTTATTGACATGGGCAGTTATTGTTGTTCTGGTGTTTTTATTAGACTACTTTATGCAAGTATGGGGTGTAAAGAAATTTGGAGGAGGGCGTAAAGCTATTTTAGGAACTTTTTTAGGGCTTTTTATGGGCTTGCTCTTTCCACCAGTAGGCTTATTAATTGGTCCTTTTATTGGTGCATTTATTGGTGCGCTTCTAGAAGTTCAGGATGATAATACTCGGGCTTTAAAAGTGGCTGTAGGTTCGTTTATTGGTTTTGTTACAGGAACAATTTTAAAATTGGTGGTTAGCTCAGTCTTATTGTATTACGCTATTTATAATATTTATTTTTAATGAAGGAAATGATTAATGTTGTTGCGGTATCTTATTTGAACACCCTTCCTTTTATTTATGGAATTCTAAATGATAAAGATTTAATGTCGCAAATAAATTTGAGATTAGAATACCCTTCAAAGTGTGCTGACTTACTTAAATCTGGTGAAGTTGACTTGGGTCTCATTCCAATAATTGAGCTTATAGATATGCCTTATTCTGAAATTATTGGAGAATACTGTATTGGGGCCGAAGGCAAGGTTAAAACAGTGATGCTTTATAGTAATTGTCCTTTAAATGAAATTTCATCAATTGCTTTAGATTACCAATCTCGAACATCAGTTATGTTAGTTAAAATATTGGCTAAGCATTTTTGGAAAATTGATGTTGAATTTTTTGATGCGGATGAAGACTATATAGGTGGTATTTCAAACAATAATGCCGGCTTAGTTATTGGTGACAGGACTTTTAATTTGAAAGATTCTTTTTTATACGAGTATGATCTTGCAGAAGAGTGGTTTAAGTATACAAATCTGCAATTTGTTTTTGCTTGTTGGGTTGCTAATAAGCGATTAAGTAATGAATTTAAACAGCAGTTTAGTGATGCTTTAAAATACGGTTTGGATCATAAGGCACTTGTAGTTGATGAATACACTAAAAATCAAAATACTAATATTGATTTAGAGGGATATTTTAGCGCGTATATTTCTTGGGACTTTGATCCACAAAAAAAAGCTGGATTAAAAAAGTTTTTATCGCTTTCTAGGAATTTATAATTTAGATCAATAAGGTATCTAAATATTAAATTCAGCCGTTTTATTTAGCATAATTTACAGCTCTTGTTTCTCTAATTACAGTCACTTTTACTTGACCTGGGTAGGTCATTTCGTTTTGTATTTTTTGGGAAATTTCGAATGAAATTGCAGCAGCTTTTTCATCATTTACTTTCTCACTTTCTACAATTACTCTTAGTTCTCTTCCAGCCTGAATAGCATAAGATTTTATAACTCCAGGATGTGTAAGCGCAGTATTTTCTAGCTCTTTTATTCGTTGAATATAAGATTCAACAATTTCTCTACGTGCGCCAGGTCGCGCACCTGAAATTGCATCACAAACTTGAATAATAGGGGAGATGATGCTTGTCATTTCAATTTCATCGTGGTGTGCACCAATTGCATTACAAATATCGGGTTTTTCACCATGTTTTTCAGCGATTTTCATTCCTAAAATTGCATGTGGTAATTCTGGTTCATCATCAGGTACTTTACCAATATCATGTAACAATCCAGCACGTTTTGCTGCTTTAGCATTTAGTCCAAGTTCTGATGCCATAGTAGCACATAGGTTAGCGGTTTCTCTACTGTGTTGTAATAAGTTTTGACCGTATGAAGAACGGTAACGCATACGTCCAACCATTCTAATTAATTCAGGATGAAGGCCATGAATTCCAAGGTCTATACAGGTGCGTTTCCCTGTTTCGATAATCTCATTTTCCAATTGTTTGCTCGTTTTTGAAACGACTTCCTCAATCCTAGCTGGATGAATACGTCCATCGCTAACTAATTTGTGTAGTGAAAGACGAGCAATTTCTCTTCGAATTGGATCAAAACAAGAAAGAATAATTGCTTCAGGTGTATCATCAACGACTATCTCTACACCAGTTGCAGCTTCTAATGCACGAATATTTCTACCTTCTCTACCAATAATACGTCCTTTAATATCATCACTTTCAATATTAAAGATAGAGACTGAATTCTCTATAGAATGCTCTGTTGCAACTCTTTGTATGGTTTGAATAACGATTTTTTTAGCTTCGTTATTTGCAGTGAGTTTTGCTTCTTCTACTGTGTCTTGAATTAAGGACATTGCTTCGGTTTTAGCTTCTGCTTTTAAAGCCTCAACTAACTGTTCCTTTGCATCTTCAGCACTCATGCCTGAAATAGTCTCTAAAGCTTTAACTTGACGGGTGTGAGCCTTTTCTAGTTCCTCTTTTTTTCGTTCAATTATGTCTAATTGATTTGAAAGGTTTTCTCTTTTCGTATCAAGTTCTTTAGATTTTCTTTTTGATTCTTCAAGTCGCTGATTCAGTTTAGAGTCTTTTTCTTTTGCTTTTGATTCTAAATCTGAAATTTTTTGGTTGCGATTGTTGATGAATTTTTCATGTTCACTTTTAAGTTCTATAAACTTTTCTTTTGCTTGAAGTATTTTATCTTTTTTTATCTGTTCTGAGGCTTTTTCCGCGTCTTTTAATATGTTTTCAGATTTACGTTCTATTGATTTACGAAGTACTGTAGACGCACTTATATAACCTATTATTAAGGTTATAATGCTCGTAATTGCTAATGTTATCATTTCTGTTGTCATACTTAGTGTTGTTGTAAAAATAGAAACCCGTATTAATCCTGTTAATTAAACTCCGGTAAATCACGGATGGACCGACCATCTATCATCAAACTTCCACTGACACCCGAAGGACCCGTAGGGTTGAGGCTTGTTTTTAAAAAGACGAATCTAATCCAATTTTATATATGTTGAGTTTAACAACTTATTGAATTAATACGGGAAACTATATTATAGTTTTATGTAAAAGAACGTTCTAGTATAGCAGATATATTAGCTTCAATAGCATCAATATTACGATCTAAATCTGATGTGTCAACAACGGTCTTACCTTCTGAGTTTTCAACTTTTGATGACAATTGTAATGCGCACATGGCCAACAAATCTTGTTTGTCTTTCACGGCGTAATTCGATTCAAATTGTTTTATTATAGCTTCAATTTTTGTTGCTGCTTTTCTGATATTCTCTTCTTCATCTCTGTTTATCGTTAGAGGGTAAGTCCTTCCAGCAATAGAAACTTTGATTTTGAGTTTATCCATTTAAGCTATTTCACTGATTTAATTGTGCTATACACTTGTCAATTCCCCGTATAAGTTCGTTAATTTTATGCCGAGCTTCTTTACTACTCATTCCAACATCTGTTAGCGATTTGGCATTTATAATTAACTCTCTTTCTTCTTTGAGTGCTTTGATTTTTTCTTCTTTAAGTGATAAGGTATTACGAAGATTCTTATTATTTAATTCTAAATCATCATTTTTCCTTTTCAGTTCGTCGAATGTTAAATTCAACTTTTCAACCTGATTTAGGAGGTTTTTTAGTCTTTCACTTAAATGATCCATAATCAAAGCATCAACTCAAAAACAAATATATATAATCCGCATACAAAAACCGATTTTAATAAGATTAAAAATTCTTTTTGATTCGTTCTTATTATGAAGTTTTATTATGTAATCTAAAAAATTAAATTTGCACTGAATATAAATGGCACTTATCGAATGAATTATTTGCATAAATTAATACATATACTTCTTGTAAGTGTGTTATTTTGTTTTTCTGTATTTAGCCAGGTACCTCCTTCTGAAACAAATTTTATTGCGCCACTTAATATACCTCTTGTTTTGGCTGGAACTTTTGGAGAATTAAGGTCTAATCATTTTCATTCGGGTATTGATATTAAAACAAAGGGGAAAGAAGGTTTTCCTGTTATAGCCATAGAAGATGGTTATGTTTCTCGTGTAAAGGTGACGCCAGGTGGTTATGGAAGAGCGCTTTATATTACCCATTATAATGGGTATGTTTCTGTCTATGCCCATTTAAAAGATTTTCATTTAGATATTGCAAGTTACTTAATAGATGAACAGTACAGTAGACAGAAATTTGCAGTTGATCTTTTTCCTGATAAAGAAGTCCTAGTATATGAAAAAGGTGATACGATTGCATGGACTGGAAATAGTGGAAGCTCAACAGCTCCTCATTTGCATTTTGAAATTCGAGATGCTAAAACTCAAAAGGTTATTAATCCTTTATTGTTTGGGTTTAAGGCAAAAGATACAACCTCGCCAACAATTAAAAATCTTCATATCTACCCTTTAGATCATCAAGCGATAATTAATGGTAAGAATGATACTTTAAGAATTCCTGTTTCAAAAGTGACACCATCCAAATACCTTATTAATCAAGACAATATTATCCTTGATGGGCTTATTGGATTTGGAATAGATGTTTATGACCAATTGGATAATGCGCCTAATAAAAATGGTGTTTACAGTATTGAGTTAAATCTTGATTCGACCTTGATTTATAAACATGATATGGATGGCTTTTATTTTTCTGAGACTCGATATATCAATTCACTCATGGATTATCATGCGAAAAAGAAATATGCATTAAAACCCCAAAAGTCATTTAAGGATCCAAATAATAAACTTAGTATTTATGATACGCTTATTAATGAAGGTCGCATTGTCTTTAATTCTCAAGAAAATCATCAGGCAGAGTACACTATAAAAGATATAGAAGGAAATACAGCGAGACTAAATTTTAATTTCAAAAGTGATAGTAGCATAAAAGTTCCTTTAGTGTATAAAGAAGGGGAGCTTTTTATGTACGATAATGAAAACAAATTTCAGGATGAAAATATCAGTTTGATTATTGAGCCAAATAGTCTTTATGATGACATTAATTTTTCTTATGAAGTACTGAAAGACCAAAATGATCTTATTAGTGATATACATTGTATTCATTATGAAGAAACGCCAATTCATTCTGCATTTTCTATTGCTATAGCTCAAGACAGTCTTGATGTTCCACATCGAGATAAAGCAGTTATATGTTTGGTGAAAAAGGGTGCTGTAGCTTCTTGTTTACGTACTAAATGGGTTAATGATACTCTTAAGGCCGAATCTAGAACTTTCGGACAATATGGTGTTGTTATAGATTCAATTGCTCCAAGCATAAAAACAAAATCATTTTCTTATGATCTTAGTGTAGCAAATTTTATGAGTTTTATAGTAGAGGATACGCTTAGTGGAATTAATACATACAAAGCATTTGTTGATGGCGAATGGATTTTGTTAGACTATGATGCAAAAAATAAAAAATTGACTCATTATTTTGATGGAAAGATTAAACCCGGGCAACATGAGTTGGAAATTATCGTTACTGATATGGTAAAGAATGAAAAACGTCTCAAACTTAAATTTGTCCGTTAAAAATATCTTTATATTCGCAGTGTATGATGTTTAAAAAGAATTTGCTTTTAATAGTATTCTCGATATCCTTTTTGTTTTCTGAATATACTTTAGCACAGCAGGCCACTCTTTATGGTACTGTAAAAAGTAAGCAAGAGATAGCAATAGATGGGCTTAGTGTTGAATATAAAAAAATAGGGACGATAAGTGATTCAGATGGCCAATACCTTATTAAGCTTCCTGCAAATATTGAGTTATCCATTGTGTTTTCACATTTAGCTTTTCAGAATCAGATTCATAAGATGACTTTAAATGAAGGTGAAGTAAGAAATTTAGACCTTTTGTTTGATGAAGATGTAAAACAAATTTCTGAGGTGGATTTGGTTGATGATGCATTGAGGTCTCAAAATTTTACTACAATTGATAAAAAGAATTTAAATATAATTACTGGACCAGCGGGAGGTGTAGAGGGTTTAATCAGTACTTTAGCTGGTGTAAGCTCTAAAAATGAAATGAGTTCTCAGTATTCTGTAAGAGGAGGGAACTATGATGAAAATTTGGTTTATGTAAATGGTTTTGAAATTTACCGTCCCTTTTTAGTTCGTAGTGGTGAGCAAGAAGGTTTGAGTTTTATTAATTCAGATATGGTGGAAAATATCTCTTTTTCTGCCGGAGGTTTTGAGGCGCGATATGGAGACAAACTTTCTTCTGTACTAGATATTCAATACAAAGATCCAAAATCATGGAAAAGTCATTTAACGCTTAGTTTTTTGGGCGTAAATGCCACAGTAGAAGGTATAAGTTCTTCTAAACGTTGGTCACATGTTACCAGTTACCGACAAAAAGCCAATCAGTTTTTGTTAAGTACATTAGATACAGAGTCAGATTACATGCCTAGATTTAAAGACTTTCAAACTCTAAACACTTATCATTTTAATCCTCAGTTAAAATTAAGTGTTCTGGCTCATTATTCTTCAAATACATACCATTCTGTTCCAGAATCTCGTCAAAGTGAGTTTGGAACCGTTGATAAACCTTTGCAATTAAATATTTATTTTGATGGTCAAGAGAAAGATGCTTATGAAACTGGGATGGGAGCAATCCGTTTTGACTATCAGATTCATGACAGTTTACAAATGAGTTTATCAACTTCCTTGTTTCAAACACTTGAAGAGGAGTTTTATGATGTTCAAGCAGAATATTGGCTAGGGCAGTTAGAAAATAGTTTAGGTTCTGATAATTTTGGAGAAGTTGTCGCAAATAGAGGTGTAGGTGGTTATCTTAGGCATGCAAGAAATGAATTGTATGCTCAAGTATATAATGCCCAGTATAGGGGAAAGTGGTTTCGGAATAACAAGACTTTAAGTTGGGGTGCAAAGTATCAACATGAAATGATTGACGATCGTTTAAATGAATGGCAATTAATTGATTCTTCTGGTTTTTCTATGCCTCAGGGCGTAGATTCTCTTTTAGGATTGTTTGAGTTTATTGATTCAGAAAATGAATTAAATTCAAGTCGATTAAGTTCTTATGTTCAGCAAAGTGGTCGAATAGCAGTTGATAGTACAACATTTTCATACACGCTTGGTTTTAGAACTCAGTATTGGTCAAAGAATCGTGAATTTTTTGTTTCCCCAAGAGCAGTTGTTAGTTATCAGCCAAATTGGAACAAAGATGTCCTTTTTAGAGCTGCTATTGGTTCATATAATCAATCTCCTTTTTATCGAGAATTGCGAGATAAAGAAGGTGTTTTATATACAGATTTAAAATCTCAGAAATCCACACATTTTGTGTTTTCAACAGATTATAATTTTTTGTCTTGGAACCGTCCTTTTAAATTTGTAGGTGAGATTTATTATAAGAGTTTAAGAAATCTTATTCCTTATGAGATTGATAATTTAAGATTGCGTTATTTGCCGAGCTTAACATCTCATGGTTATACAGCTGGTCTCGATCTTCGTGTTAATGGTGAGTTTGTTCCTGGTGTTGAGTCCTGGGCAAGTATGTCTTTAATGAAAAGTGAAGAAGATATAGAAGGAGATGGACATGGATATATCCCAAGACCAACCGATCAGCGTTTTGCTTTCTCTTTGTTTTTTCAAGATTATTTTCCAGGAAATCCTAGTTATAAGATGAATTTAAAGCTTCACTACAGTAGTGGTTTACCATCTGGTGCAATAAATTCTGAACGTCATGAACAAGTTTTTCGAATTCCTGCTTATAGACGTGTCGATATAGGGTTTACCAAGGTGATAAAGGAGGCTGGTCAAGGCTCAAAATCAAAGTATTTTAAGCATTTTGATTCACTTTGGATAAGTGCTGAAGTATTTAACCTTTTGGGGATACGAAACACCATATCATATTTGTGGGTTAGTGATGTTGTACAAAATCAATATGCAGTTCCGAATTACCTTACTTCACGATTGCTTAATTTAAAATTACAAGCTAAATTTTAAACTCAGACTGGTAAATATTGACCGGTTTTTATTTTCAAACCATTTAGTAATCCTTTCCACTTTAAATTATTTACGCCTAATTAGATGATTTTACTTTGAATTTGAGTGATATCACCTATTTATTTTGACCTAATGAATAGGTAAATTTGTCTGGTATAATATTCATTAACTCTATGTACACGATTTTTACTTTAACAATTTTAAAAACATTAAAAATGAAAAAAAGGTTTATTTATATATTTTTTGGAGTAATTAACTTTCATTTGAGTGCTCAGACAGGACTTGATTTTAATGGTAATGACGTTTACGTAAATTGTCTTCAGGATTGTATTTTATAGAAGTATATACAGACAAAGGAATGTTTACAGAGCAGTTTATATAGGATGAGTAGAATGATAATGAAGGACGCTTAAAAGTCCAATGTCAATTCTTTGCTAATACCTTGTTGGTTTTCATAAGCTGAAAATTCCAAAACATAAGCTTGATGTTTCCGCATATTTAATACTTGACCATTTTCAAAAAGTAAGTATTGACCTTTAATACCCATCAATCGTCCTTGAATGGTTGGGGTTTTGTCAAAACTCAGACTTTTTACTTTTGTTGGGTATTCATTAACAGGGTATTGAATATTTAGAATGTCTTCTTCTTTAAGTAGATACTTATGATATTCTTTTGGGATTAAATTAAAAACTTCTTCACGTTTTTCTGTTAAATCTACATGAGCTATTTCATTTTTTAACATGCGTTGCCATGCAGTTCTGTCAGAAAGGTATTGTTTTAAAGAAACTTCAATCATTCCACATAAATAACGATTAGGTGTTCTAGCAATAGGTACTGCATAACTTGCACCCTGATCAATCCACCGTGTTGGTACCTGCGTATCTCGAGTAATTCCTACTTTTACTCCACTGGAAACGGCTAAATAAACATAGTGATCTTTTAGATGGTGTTCTCGTTCCCATTCCATATCTCTTCCTTCTCCCAAATGAGCTCTACACAGCTCTGGCTTTATAATACATTCAGACGACATTGGGCTGTTTTGGAAGCAAGTATAACAAAACCCTTGATTGAATGATTTTTTTGTGCGTTGACCACAATCTAGGCAATAGATTTCACCATTAAAACGAAATTGAATATGCTTTCCAATCCATTGATTCATCGCCAAAAACTTTTCGTTCATAGGTAAATGATATTGAACAGGATTTTTAAGTTCAGTTTTCATTTTAAGAATTCGGCCATGCATCTCCATATTTAAAGGATATTTTGTAGTTTAGTTTTAATGAAAATAAGTATTTTTTTATAAAAATATAGAATGAAAATTTATAATTCTATTGTCAGTTGGATTATTAAAAAGCGCATCCATCAGATTAAATTATTTATCAATCATCCACATGAAGTACAAGAGGAGTTGAGACAGTCTCTTGTAGATAAAGCCAAAAGTACTGATTTTGGAAGAATCCATGATTTTAATTCTATAAAGAATCAAAATGATTTTTCTGAACGTATTCCACTGCACCATTATGAAGACTTAGAGCCTTATATTTATAGAATGCGTTCTGGTGAACAAAATATTCTTTGGCCATCTAAAATTAAGTGGTTTGCAAAGTCTTCCGGAACAACAAATAATAAGAGCAAATTTATTCCTGTAAGTAATGATGCTATTGAAGATTGTCATTACAAAGGTGGTAAAGATCTATTGTCTATTTATTGTAATAATTATCCTGCAAAAAATATTTTTATAGGTAAAAGTTTGATGCTTGGAGGTAGTCATCAAATGTCGCCTTTATCCGATCGAATGTTTGAAGGAGATCTTTCAGCCATCATCGTAGAAAATTTACCCTATTGGGTTCAATTACAGCGTTCGCCCGATAAAGATATTGCCTTAATGGGTGAATGGGAAAAGAAATTAGATTTGATGGCAGAACAAGCTATTAATGAAGATATAACTTCACTTTCAGGTATTCCATCTTGGGCATTGGTTTATGCAAATAAAGTGCTAGATATAACAGGAAAGTCTAATCTTCATGAAGTATGGCCTAATCTAGAATTATATATGCATGGAGGTGTTAATTTTAAACCTTATAAAGCAAGTTTTGAAAAACTCTTTCCTAAAGGCATTAATTATCTGGAATCATATAATGCATCAGAGGGGTTTTTTGGTGTTCAAGATGATCCTCAAAAACAGGATATGCTTTTGATGTTAGATTATGGTGTTTATTATGAATTTATTCCTCTAGAAAATATTGATGATGAATTGCCAACAACTTTAAATTTGAGTCAAATAAAAATTGCAACTGATTATGCCCTTGTAATTACTACAAATTCTGGTTTATGGCGTTATGTTATTGGAGATACGATTCAGTTTACACAAAAAAAACCTTATCGGTTTATAATTAGTGGCCGTACCAAGCATTATATAAATTCTTTTGGTGAAGAGCTTATGGTTCATAATGCAGAAGTAGCACTTCAACAAGCTTGTTTAAGTTTTAATACTGAGCTCGTTGAATTTACAGCTGCACCAAAGCAAATTTATAAAGGCCATAAAGGATGCCATGAATGGCTTATTGAATTTAAAGAACCACCTATAGACCTGAATGGGTTCATTGATAAACTTGACCTCGCTTTAAAAGCAGCAAATTCGGATTATGAAGCAAAACGCCATAAGGATTTAATACTTGAGGCACCTAAAGTTCATATTGCTTCAAAAGGTTTGTTTTTTAATTGGATGCGAACAAGAGGTAAGTTGGGTGGTCAGAATAAAGTACCTCGATTATCTAATAAAAGAGTTTATTTAGATGAACTTTTATTGATGAACTCGTAAATTAGGCTTGTTCATTTCATCTAAAATTGTATTTTTAATCCCTAATTTAAAATTTTGAAAAATGCATATTGCAGTTGCTGGAAATATAGGTGTAGGTAAAACGACTTTGACAGGCTTATTAGCTAAAAACTTTAATTGGGAACCTCATTATGAGTCGGTTGATAACAATCCCTATTTAGATGATTTTTATACCGATATGCAGCGCTGGGCTTTTAATCTACAGGTGTATTTTTTAAACAGTCGATTCGGTCAGTTAAAAGAGTTTCAAGAAAGCGGAAAAAATATCATTCAAGATCGTACAATTTATGAAGATGCTCATATTTTTGCGCCCAACCTTCATGCTATGGGACTTATGACTTCTAGAGATTTTGATAATTATTCAAGTTTGTTCAAGTTGATGTCTTCTTTTGTAAACCCTCCTGATTTATTAATTTACCTTAGAGCGTCTGTACCTACTTTGGTGAAACAAATTCAGTCGCGTGGAAGAGATTATGAATCGAGTATTCGTATTGATTACTTAACACGTTTAAATGAACGTTATGAAGCTTGGATTTCAGAGTATTCTAGCGGAAAGCTCCTTATTATTGACACGGATGATTTAGATTTTTCTAAAAATCAGGAAGATTTAGGTTTTGTTGTAGATAAGGTAAATGCTGAGCTACACGGTTTATTTTAGCCTGATATTTTTTCATAAAACTTTACAATGAGAGTAAAGGAATCTTTTATAATTCATCAGGGACAAACCACACCTTTTCCTTTATGTATTGATGTGGCATCTGCTCAAGGCGTTTATATCACTGATAAATCTGGAAAAACCTATCTCGATTTGGTTGCCGGTGTTTCTGCCTGTACTATTGGCCATTGTCATCCTCGTGTCGTGAAAGCCATCCAAGATCAGTCTTCACAATACATGCACGTCATGGTGTATGGAGAATTTATTCAGGAACCTCAGTTAGCACTTGCTAAAAAACTGGCTTCTTTATTACCTGATACTTTAAATTCTACTTATTTTGTTAATTCCGGTGTGGAGGCCATTGAAGCTTCGATGAAACTTGCAAAGAGGTATACAGGTAGAACAGAAATTATCTCTTGTGAAAATTCTTATCATGGCAGTACGCATGGTGCGTTAAGTATAATGAGTAACGAAACGTATAAACAGAAATTTAGACCTTTACTTCCAGATTGTAGACAAATTATATACAATGATATAGATAGTTTAAATGAAATTACTGAAAAAACAGCAGCTGTTATCATAGAACCTATACAAGGTGCTACAGGTTTTATTACCCCTAAGAATGGATATTTAAAATTAGTTCGAGAAAAGTGTAATGAAGTTGGTGCACTTTTAATTTTTGATGAAATTCAGACCTGTTTTGGTAGAACTGGTAATTTATTTGGATTAGAGACTTATAGTGTTACTCCAGATATTCTGTGTATGGCCAAAGGAATGGGAGGCGGTATGCCCATTGGTTCTTTTACAACTTCTACAGAAAAAATGCACAGTTTAAGAGAAGACCCTATGTTAGGACATATTACCACTTTTGGCGGTCATCCTATTGTTTGTGCTGCATCATTGGCTACACTAGATGAACTATGTGAAACGCAACTTTTTCGTGAAGTAGAGAAGAAAGAAACTCTTTTCAGAGCGCTTTTAAATCACTCTAAAATCAAAGAAATTCGTGGTAAGGGTCTCATGCTTGCTATTGAGTTAGATGATGTTGAGCTCTGCCAAAAGGTTGTGCATAGGGGATTAGAAATGGGCATCATTACCTTCTTTTTCTTGTTTTCGAAAACAGCTGTAAGACTTAGTCCACCATTAACGATTTCAGAGGATGAGATTCGTAATGCTACTAAGGTCATACTTGATATCTTAGACGAATAAGTTCGTTCTATTCATAGTTAGACCGAATATAAATTACCTAAAAACACCTTTTTTTATAAGTAAATCTTCTGTATAAGTTTTAAATTTGTAACTATAAAATCAATTATAATTATGATAGGTAAAGACATTGAAGCAGCATTAAATAAGCAAATTTCTGCAGAGGCAAATTCGTCTCATTTGTATCTAGCTATGGCTTCTTGGGCAGAAACAAGAGGGTATGAGGGTGTTTCAAACTTCTTTTACAGCCAGTCTGATGAGGAACGACAGCACATGCTTAAATTGGTTAAGTATGTTAATGAAAGAGGTGGTCATGCTCACATTCCTAAAATTAACGAACCCTCAAAAATGTTTGATTGTTTGACCCATGTGTTTCAAGATTTTCTAGATCATGAAGTTAAAGTATCTTCATTGATTAATGATTTGGTTCACATCTGTCTTGAAAACAGAGATTACACCACTCAAAACTTCTTACAGTGGTATGTGGCAGAGCAAATTGAGGAAGAAGCTTTAGCAAGAACCATACTTGATAAACTTAAATTAATAGGCGATGATAAAGGTGGTTTGTATCTATTCGACAGAGATATAAATCAATTAACGGTTACAACTGCTGCCGCTTCAGATATTAACGCATAAAATAAAATGATGATAAATAAAAAAGCCGCTTTAAGCGGCTTTTTTATTTGTTAATCTTTTTGTTCTAATTTTTTAAACTCATTTTCAAGAATTTGATTCAGCGCCTCAGAATCAATTTGTTTCGCAATAATTTTTTTCTTTTCGTCTAACAAATACAAACGAGGTGTACCCATGATGTTGTATTTCCCCCTGAAGTTTGATTTATTTTCAAGATCAATCACGTTTATCCAGCTATCAGTTTCTTGTTTTGCGATAAACTCCTTCCACATATCTTCATCAAATTCAGTACATACAGCATACACTTGAACTCCCTTATCAGCGTAGGAATCGATGACTTCTTTGACTTTTGGTGTTTCTGTTTTACAATGTCCGCAATCTGGGTCGTAAAAGAAAAGTGCTGTAAATGGTGCTTTTATTTTATGGAGGTCTTGTAGAACTCCTTTATCATCTGGAATCTTGAGGAATGGTGCAGTGGTACCAATTAAATTAGGGCTGATTCGCATGGCCTTGTCAATAATATTAGTCAATTGTACCTCCTCAATCCAAGGGGTTTGTCTTGTAATGAAATAGGTAAATACTAAATGAACAAAAACAGCATCTTGTCCCATTATTTTTGAAGACTCGAAGTGGTGTGTCGACCAGTTAATTATGTATTTGAAAAGTTCCTCACTTTCCCTTACTTTTTCTATTAGTACATCTAATGATTTAATAATAGAATCTGGCATCTGTGGTGTGTATTCTAGTAAATATTTCTCCATTTTACCATGGAAAATAGGCGTTCTTACCATTCGGTCGTCCTTTAGATCAAAGTGATCCCAATAGTGTTTTTTGTAATAGTTGTACTGAAATTTGGAATCTACTGTTCCATCTTCAAGTAATGGTGATTCAGGAACCACAATAGGTTCCATAGCATTTAGAAGTTTTACAAAGAAAGTAGAGAAATGTTTTTGCATATAATCTAACTTAAAATCGGTGACTTCGTCATCGATTTCTATTAATTGTTTTTTTGCTTTCTCGTATTTTCTCGTATTTTTCTCAAGTGTTTTTAATTCTTTTTTTAGTGGTTCCGCTTGTATCCCTTTTTTGTGTGTGAATTTTTGATATTCATAAAACAATTGATTTTCTTTTGATCCCTGAACTTTCATGTCCAGAATCATATTGTCTTTACTGGTCTCAAAACTAAAATTTCGAGTTTCGTCAATAATTAATTGAAAATATTGTTTGTTAGGTAGTAAAACGAAGTACATTCCACTCTCAAGTTCTTCTTCAGATTCAAAATGAAAAAATCCGTGGTGTGAATCAATGGTGTCTTTTACAAATTGTTTGTCGCCATAGTAATAGCCCAATAATACTTCTCCATCAGGCATGTCATCAATTTTACCAAAAATGGAATAATTTTGTGCTATGAGCACTGTGTTAAAAAACAGTACTACAAATATGAAATTTATCATTCTCATTGTATGTGATTTGAAATTTCAACAAAGATAATTTTTTAATGAAAATAAATTGTAAAAACCTTCTATACTATCAATTTAGATATATTTGCAAATCTTAAGCTGATCTTGATGCAGGAATTAGAATTTAAATTAGATACTGAGTATATAGAACTTAATAAGTTGCTGAAGATATTATCTCTAGTAGAAAGTGGTGGTCAGGCTAATAATCTAATTAAAGAAGGTTTTGTAAGGTATAATGGAGAGGTTGATACCCGAAAGCGATTGAAACTTCGTAAGGGTGATAAAATTGAATTTGCTGAAATGTTTATTAGAATTTGCTAATGAAGTTTGAAGAGGAAATAAAACGTAGGAGAACTTTTGCGATTATATCTCACCCCGATGCGGGTAAGACAACACTTACAGAAAAACTTCTTTTGTATGGTGGAGCTATTAATGTAGCAGGTGCAGTAAAATCCAATAAGATCAAAAAAACAGCCACTTCCGATTTTATGGAAATTGAACGTCAAAGAGGGATATCTGTAGCTACTTCTGTAATGGGCTTTGAGTATTTAGGAAAGAAAATTAATATTCTAGATACACCTGGTCATCAAGACTTTGCTGAAGATACTTTTCGAACTTTAACAGCTGCCGATTCGGTTATTGTGGTGATTGATGTTGCTAAAGGTGTAGAGCCACAAACTGAAAAGTTAGTTAAGGTTTGTAGAATGCGTAAGACGCCAATTATTGTTTTTATTAATAAGTTAGATCGTATTGGTAAAGATGCTTTTGACTTGTTAGATGAAATTGAAGGTAAGTTGGGTATTAAAGTACGTCCATTAACCTGGCCAATTGGTATGGGGCCTGATCTGAAAGGTGTTTATAACCTATATGAAAAGAGCCTTATTCTTTATACGCCTAATTCTACTGAACGCGTTTCAGAAACACTTGCTATTTCAGATATTTCTGATTCTGAACTCGATAATCAAATTGGTGATGAGGATGCAGAAATGCTTCGTGAAGAGGTTGAACTCGTTGAGTCGGTTTATCCCGAATTTGATAGATCTGTTTATCTAGATGCAGAAGTGTCTCCAGTGTTCTTTGGTTCAGCTATTAATACTTTTGGTGTACAGGAGCTTTTGCATTGCTTTTTGGATATTGCTCCTTCACCTTTACCAAAAGAATCTGAGGAAAGAGTAGTGGACCCTTATGAAGATAAGTTTACGGGCTTTATTTTTAAAATTCATGCCAATATGGACCCCAAACATAGGGACCGTCTGGCATTTGTGAAAATTGTTTCTGGAAAGTTTCACAGAAATATAAATTATAAACACATCCGGTTGGATCGGAACATGAAGTTTTCTAGTCCTACAGCATTTATGGCTGAGAAGAAATCAATAGTTGAAGAGGCTTTTCCAGGCGATATTGTGGGACTTCATGATACGGGTAACTTCAAAATAGGGGATACCTTAACCGAAGGTGAGTTGATACATTATAAAGGAATTCCGAGCTTTTCTCCTGAGATGTTTCGATTTGTAAATAATGCCGATCCCATGAAATCGAAACAATTAGCAAAAGGAATTGATCAGTTGATGGATGAGGGGGTTGCTCAATTATTTACGATGTCAACCAATGGTCGCAAATTAATTGGAACAGTAGGTGCACTTCAATTTGAAGTTATTCAATATCGTTTAAAACATGAGTATGGTGCTTCCTGTTCATATGAAAATCATAATGTACATAAAGCTTGTTGGATCTCCTGTCAGAATAAAGTTCAACTTCAAGAATTCAAAAAAGTAAAGTATCGGTCTATGGCGACAGATAAATTCGGTAGAGATGTTTTTCTAGCCGATTCTGCTTTTACCATCCAAATGGCTGAACAAAAATTTCCAGAAGTTAAGTTTCATTTTACTTCTGAATTTGAAGAATTAGCTTAATCTTTTTTTATCCATTTGCGTGATAATTCACCAACTTTTATGATGTAAATTCCTTTTGGCATTGAAGCTACATTAACTTTTGTTTTTGGAACTGTTATCTTGTCCTTATAAATTAATTTACCCTGAAGATCATAGATTTCATACATTTGTTCTTTATTGGTTTCCATAATCAAATATTCTGATGCAGGATTAGGATAAATATGAATATTATTTTCTGGTTCAACTTCAGCAATTTCGATGACATCGTTAACAGATTGAATTTTAGTGGTATAAATTCCATTTCCATGTGTAGCTAAAACAACTAAGCTGTCTTCAGCTCTTGTTTTAACTTGTTCACATACAACATTTCCAATCGTATTGGCACCCATTTGTGTCCAATTTGTTTCCTGACCTTCAATTTTATTTGTTCCGTAAAGTCCAGTACTTGTGGCTACAAAATATAGGGTGTCTTCTCCAAATGGCATAACGGATGCCCAACGGAATGATGGACCGTTGCCTCCTCCATTTGATTGTTGTTCTAAATTACCTCCAGCACGCGACCATGTTTCTCCTCCGTTTGTAGTGTAATACATGCTGTAGACTTCGTAGTTTGAAAACACTGTCAATGCTACATCTCCATCGTTTGGATGAATAGCTATATTATTAATATATCCAATACTAGGAAATGCGTCTAGTGGTGACATTCCTATACCTGTTTGATAATTATTTGTGATTTCCGTAATTATTGGTTCATTGCTATTTGCATTATCCACTCTGTATAATTCCTTAGAATTTGTACCTACATACAACCTGTTAATTGGATTTCCTTTTGAAGAACTTATACAGCTAATTTCTCGACCTGAGAGATTCAAATCAATGGCTTCTAACCATTCATCACTAATAGAGTCCCATTCATTAGTTAACTGGATGTTATTTAAATTTGAATGTCTCCATATTGTTGTTTCGTCAGGATAATACATAATGTTATCCGTTAAAGGATCTACAACAAATGGATGTATAAACATTTGCTCCTCAGGACCGATAGGATCTATTCTTCTTAGTCCTGTTCTATTGCCATTTTCATCTATGGTAATTTTATATACTTTACCGTTTTGAATTGACATATAATAAACTTCCTCGTCAGCTGTAAAATGAGCAAATGCTCCGTCTCCATTTAATGGCATAACCCATGGTGCATTTGGGTCTTCAGAATTGGTAAAGAAATTTCCATTATCTTGAAATCCACCCAATATACTATTTGTAGTCTGATGTTCATTAATTGTTGCTGTGTAGAGTTGTGTACTGTAATACCCATTGTTAAGAGAATTCCATTCTACGTCTTCTGCCAAATAATTATTACTGATAAACAAGCCACCATCATTTGCGTTTATGATACTGTTTGGAGATGAAGGTAAAAAAGCAACTTCATGCTGATCTGGGTGATGTGTATCGTAGATTTGAAAATCAGGAAAATTCGTTCCTTTTTGGTAACCACCAATTTGGTTTACATTATCAATAGTAGTAAAGCCATCGGTAGATATATAAAGGTTTGTACCTCCAAGGAAGATATGGTTTTCATTAAATGGGCTAATTGCAATAGTAAGATTATATGATCCTTGTGCATAAAAATTATCGAAGTTACTTCCAATTCCAGTTGGAATGTTTGACGATAGATCTTCCCATATTCCCATTTGTGAATTGGTATCTTCTTCAGAATAGGTGTATTTCCATAAGCTGCAATGTTCTGTTTCATCACTAAATGTGATAGATGCTTGACCAGCATCAGGTGTTACAGCGATAAAATATACTTCATTTTCATTATGAGGGTTGATTGCCATTTTTATTCTATCGTATGTCGATGGCCAGTCTTCCGGTAAAATATTATTCCATTCTATGCCATTTTCACTTCTCCAAATACCTTTATCTATACCATCACTACTTAGTGAGGCATATACCACGCCCTCTGAACTCACTTCAATTTCAGAAAAATAAGCACTGTTAGATCCAGAACCTAGGACTCTCGTCCAATTTTCACCTTCATCTTGGCTTCTGTGAATGGCACCATAAGTGGCTGCGTAAATTATATCTAAGCTATCATTTGAAGGGTCTATTTCAATATCCCATATTAAGTCCCAAATCTCATCAAATTCTTCCGGTGTATTGGAAGCTGTACTTGTTAATGAATTCCAAGTTTCACCATTATCATTAGATTTATACATTCCGTTTCCAAAGAAATATGCATCATTACCAGAGGCAGAGTTGCCATAAGCTTCTCCACTTCCATAATACCATGTTGCAGTATGACCTTCTCGAGTGTCTTGGCGTAAACAAGTGACATTATTTAGCATTTCAGGACTGGTTAACTTAGTCCAAGAATCTCCTTTATCTTCTGAGCGCCATACGCCCCCTGAAACACCTCCAGCCATGATAGTGTTTTCATCGGTAACATCAATAGCCATAGCACGTGTTCTTCCACCTACATTGTATGGACCTCTGGCAATCCAGTTGGTTTGTAGTTTGGTGTTTTGAGGAATTGTTTGTGCAAATTCTAATTCTTTGGCTCTTATGTTATCTGGAATCTTACCTTCAGGATTTAGCAATCTTGAAAAAGACCACTTTCTTAAGTTGTTTGGATTGGATTCTGAGCCGATACCCATTCCAGCGATTTTCACTTTCTTTTTATCAGCTTTTGCTTTAAGTTGTAGCTCAATTTGTGTTTTAATTTTTTGAGTTTGATAATGTTTTAAGCTGAAGTAACTTATAAATATAAGTGTAATAAATGCAATTATTTTATTCATGATAGGAGGAGGTTTGTAATTGAATTTGTTTACAAACAAAAAAACCTCAACTAGTGATGAGGCTTTTTCTAAATCTATTTAGTAAGAGATTTCTGTTTGGTGTATTCTTTTTTTGAAAACTTCTTTCCCTATTTCATCATACACTTGAATACTGCAAATACGTTTAAGGTATTCACCTTCAACTTTTATACGTGCAAAGTTACCATCAAATAAGCCTTCAGGACTTAAACCAGGGAATTTTAGTTCGTAGAGAGGGTAAGCATGTTCTCTATCTTCTTTTATAAGTTCTGTTTTATCTGTGTCTCCAGTAATAAATACGACACCATTAATGCGTGATAGATGAAGTCTTCTCATGAGCTCTTCATATTCTTTTGAGTAATCCTGAAAAGGATTATCATCTTCTCCTTCGGATAAAATACTATTTCCACAAATAATAAATTTAAATGCAGCATTAGAACCCATAATTTCGTTGATGAAACGATTCATTTGATTGTCTCCAAAAAATTTAGGGTCATCTTGATTTAATGCTGTTTTAAACATCCGGTTATCCATCATAAATATTTCTACATCTTCATAATCATAACGTTTGTATACACCATATTCTCTAAATGTATAATTGTATGTTTTTTTCGGTGCATTAGGCCAGAATAAATTAAAGGCCATTAATGTAGAATCTTTAAGTGCAAAACGTGTATCGGAAGTATTTAATCCAAAATCTTTATCGTTCCAAGTGGCAATATGAGGCATCTGTTTCATGAACTGATCCACGCTTTGACGCTTTCTTATGGATTTGTATTTTTCAAGCATTTTTTTGAATGAGTTAGATTCATTTTTATTGAATGAAACATTATTACCCATCCAAACCATAAAGTCAGATTCAACTTCTGACATGGCATCGAAAATTTGATCACCCTTGTCATTATCATGAGATAAATTCAAATTGTGTCCTAAAAGGAAGTATATGTCAGCTAAAAAATTACGTGGCGTATAGATTTCCATATCTTCTTCAACCATTACAGAATCTAAATAAATTTCTACATGGTATTCTGAGTCAGGAAGTAATTCTTCTAGAGTTAGAACAACTGGTATTTCATCTCCATTATTATAATCCGTTACGTGGAAGTCAAACCAACTTGAGTTGTTATGGCTTTTTGGGTCTGTAAGGTCATAAACTAAGGTTTTGTTTCGGTCTTCATCAAAATTTTCCAGTTTAATCGTAACCTCTTTTGTTTCTTTTGATACTAAAAGCCACATCTGAGCGTGGTAGTCATCAATATAAGAAAGCATAGGCCCTGCAATTAATTTAGGTGCTTCTTCCTCCTTTGTTTTCTTTTGTGCAAAAGATGAATTTATATTTAGCAATAAGGCTGAAGCTAATAAAAGTAAATATTTGTTCATTGTTCTTGTTGTTTTGACTATCAAAGCGTAAATATATGCAAATTGTACCTAAACAAAAACCCCACCAAAAAGTGGGGTTTTAAAATAAAATATTAATAGTTTAATTATTTAACATCTACCAATTCCACATCAAACTCTAAAGTAGCTTTGGCGGGAATTACAGGAGGATAACCTCTTTCGCCGTATGCCAAGTGAAACGGAATTACAAAAGTTGCTTTTCCGCCTACTTTGAGTTGAGCCACACCTTCATCCCAACCTTTAATAACTCTTCCAGCTCCTAATGGGAAGTCAATAGGGTCGCCACGTTCAATAGAAGAGTCAAATACAGTACCATCCATTAAACGACCAGTATAGTGCACAGAAACAG
>TARA_B100001093_G_scaffold189480_1_pt1 | contig 22508 bp, 30 predicted proteins | sample TARA_B100001093 | Tara Oceans TARA_B100001093 (sample SAMEA2623116) | marine metagenome | biome: marine biome (ENVO:00000447); feature: surface water layer (ENVO:00002042); material: "saline water (ENVO:00002010), including plankton (ENVO:xxxxxxxx)" | depth 5 m | reverse complement strand
AGCAACAGTTGGAGCATATTATTCTGACCAACAAAATACTTTAGAAAGAGAAACTAAAGAAGTAATAGAATCTTTAGCAATAAAAGGACCTACTGCAGATGCTTTAAAAGTAAGAGAAGGATTTAAAGAATTGGCAAATCAATCTGTCAGAATAAAAAATTATTATCAAGAAAGGATGAGATATTACAAAAGAATGTCTGAAGGTATTCGTGATGCTCCTGTTCAAGTACAAGATGGTTTGATTGCTTTATATAAAAAGTTACCTGCTATTGAAAAAGAAATTTTTGATATTTATATTAAATATAATAATGGCGTACTTTTAACTACACAGCCTGGATATTATCAAAAATCTGCAAAAAGAATTTTTGATGATTATAGAATAAAATATCAATTGTTTTCTAGACGACCACAATATGATGGCAATGTTTCTGAATTAATTACGTTTGGTTTAACTAATAGAGATTTTCAAGAAATGTTGGAATACATACCAACAAAAATGAATTCTAAAAAATCTTTATGGAACTCATTTGTAAATTCTATTAGAAAAATTTTAGATATTCCTGCTCAACTTAATACAGAATTTTCTAAATTTTTAATGAATGCCTCAACAGTTTTAAATCTTGAAGCTAGAGGTCAGCGAATTACAGAAACACGAAAAGAATTAAAAGAACGAGGTTTTACATCTGATGAAGATATTACAACTTATGCTCAAGTTGATCCAAAACGTGCAGAATTAGAAGAACAAATATTTGATGCAGAAGATACTATTTATCGTTTAGAGCGAGAAGAGTTTCAAGAAGGCGATCTTATGACTACAGGTAGTTTAAAAAGATTAGAAGGTAGAATAAGACAACAAAAAAGAAATTTAGCATTTTTTAAAAATGAACTAGCTAAACTACCAGAACCACAAGCAATACCTGAACAGTTAACTTTATTTGAAAAAGGCAAAAGATTTTATAAAGATGATAATTCATCTGAAAGCATACAGCTACAAGAAGCCACCTTAAAAGCCGAAGAACAAGCAAAGTCACAACCAAGAGGGGGTATACCTAGATACAATACAAATGCCTCTGATATAGCTTTAAAAACAGCTATAGACTTTGACAACGATCCTAATATGTCTGTACCTGATGACATACCTAATTGGTCTAAACCTACTTTAGATGGTGTTGATGCTGATATTAAGGAAGGGGTTAATCGTACAGGCGGTCAAAAAGCTCCAGAAAAATCTTTTGGTGCTAGATTAATAGAAACATTTAAAGACCCTGTGACTAATATTGGTTTTTATTTTAGAGACTTTCGTGAAAATTATGTTGATAAGCTAGATAAAACAGATAAAAAAATACTAAAAGGTATTCAAGATAACGAACAAGTAAGAGCTTTTAATAATACTGCAGACACAGCTACTATGGCAGCCTTACGTTTGGCTGATAGAGCCAGAGGTTTATTTCAAGGTTTATTAACTACAGGCACTATCTCAGACAAAATAGAAGGTGTAGCTGCTTTAGCAAATGTAATTAAAAGTGAAGATGGTGGATTAATACAAATATTAGCACCGCTTTATAGCAGACCAGAAGTAGACCAAGAAGCTATATTTAAATTTTATGCTAGTTTAAAACGTACAGAACAGTTTCAAAAAGATGGTCGTGTGGTTAAGTCTCCTATCAAAGAAGAAGATTTAGCTCTAATAAAAAAAATAGAAACTCAATATCCTGATGTACAAAATGTTTTTGAAGCTTATCAACGCTGGAATAATGCTTTAATTCTTTTTGCAGAAAACAAAGGACTAATAAGCAAATATAAATCTAATAATAAAATAATAGAACAGTTAGAAAAAAAAGGTATAGATGAAGCTACTTTAGATAGATTAACTCAACTATCAAAAGAAAATGATGGTAGAAGTGTTGAAGAAATAAGAGAGTTTGCTGTACAAAATGATATAGATATTAGAGGACAAGGTGCTATTTGGCGAGCACATTCTAGTTATTATCCTTTTTATCGAGACATGGTAGATGATTCAGGTATAACTGCTCCTACTGTGGCTGGTGGTTCTTTGCCTAATAATCCATTAAGTATTTCTTTAGAAGGTTCTGAAAATCCTTTGAATATAAATCCTTTAGAAGCTATATCTAGAAACTCTTTATCTATACTTACTGCATCATTGAAGAATGATGGATTAGCAAAACTTATAAGAGACTTAGAACTTATGAAAGAAGCTAGAAAAGTAACACCAAAAGAGTCTAATAAATTAAATACTATATTTGTTTTTGATGAAGGTATTAAAAGACACTACGAAGTAGATGAAAAGTTAGTAAATGCTTTACAAGCTGTAGGCGGTACACAAAGAGGCATGATAGAAAAAGTATTAGCTATGCCTGCAGGATTTTTACGAGAAACTGTTACTAGAGACCCAGGTTTTGTTGTGGTAAACATTTTAAGAGATACCTTTTCTACTATGGTTACTTCAGGTGCAGACTTCGTGCCTGTTATAGATTCATTTAAAAATCTAGTAGGCGACATGGAAAACCTTAAAAAGTTTGGTGTGCTAGGTGGTTATGACTTTTCTAATGATGAAGGTAGTGTAAAAGAATACATTACTCGAACCATGCGTAGAGAAGGACTAACACCAGATAACGCAATGTCAGCAGAAAAATTATTTTTTAAACTTTGGGATGGTTTGGGCGAACTTACTACAAGATCAGATGGTGCAACAAGACAAGCAGTCTATGATGGAGTTTATAAAAAATTAATTAAAGAAGGTTATAACGAAGCACAAGCACAATCAGAAGCAGCTTATCAATCATTAGAAATAATTAACTTTGGTCGTAGAGGATTAAATCCTACATTTAAAATAATTACTGCTGCAATACCTTTCTTTAATGCCAGAATACAAGGTTTAGATATTATTTATCGTGCAGGTAGTGGTAAATATTCTGCTGTAGAAAAACTGCAACAAGGCGAAACTTTAAAGGATGTGCAAGGTCGTATTTTAAAAAATGTTGGACTTAAAGCTGGTATTTTATCATCTATCACTCTTTTATATTATTTATTAGTCCATGATAGCGATGAATATAAAAACTTAAAACGAGAAGTAAGAGATGATAATTGGGTAGTACCTACAGGATTTAATTATGCAGTAAAAATACCTATACCTTTTGAAGTAGGATTTTTATTTAAAGTAATACCAGAAAGATTTTTTGATTTAACTTTAGGCGATGAAGCCTTTACAAGAAGTGCAACTAGAGAAGCAGGAACTTCTATATCTAGAGGTTTAGGCACATCTCTTGCAATACCTTTCTTTGATGCAGGAGGTGTTCAAGCACTAAAACCAATAGTAGAAGCATTAATAAATAAAAATTCATTTACCAAACAGGACATCGTGCCTTACTATCAACTACAAAAAGAACCTGCGTTGCAATATAGAGAAGGCACAAGCCAACTAGCAAAAGAAATAGGAGAACAACTAAACATTTCTCCTGCCAAAGTAGAGCACGTCTTTAGAGGGTACACAGGCACTCTAGGAGGCTATGTGGTGGCTTTATCAGACACTATCAGTAGATTGGTCACAGGTGAACCATTGTTGCCTAAGAACGTAAGTCTAATACAACAAACACCATTAAGAAGATTGCTTTTAGATTATGATAAATCAGGTGGTTTGCAACAACAATTTTATGAATTACGAGGCGAAGTAGATAGAGCAGTAGCAACTATCAACTCGCTAAAGAAAGAAAAAAGATTTGATGAACTATCAGCTTATAGAACCAATAAAAAAGGTGTGTTAGATATCAAAGGTCAAGTCAGAGCCTTAGAAAAATATTTAGCTAACTTCAGAGAAAGACGTAATCGTTTATTGAGAAACGAGAATATATCTGTGGTTGAGAAATCAGAACGACTAAGACAGATGGAAATAGAACGTGATAAACGACTAGCTTTCTTGCCAGAGTTAAGAAAAAGAGCCGAGCTCCCTGTTGTGAACGTCAACCCTTTCTAAGTCAGCTATTATCTTTTCTTCCTTGAATGGTTTCAATCTAAAGAAATCAGAGTGTTCAGGATAACGAGCATGAAACAACCTAGCATAAAAGCTAATGTAGTTATTACTGATCTTAAACTCGCCACTTTTAGTTTCTATCTCGCTATGCCAACGTATTCTGTTGATGATCGCCCATTGTGAATAGTGCTTACGACCAGAAGCAATAGCCTCTAAGGTGTATTTCTCAAACTTATCCCAAACTTTAGGATTGGCTTTGTGCCATTCCCACCAATCCGCTTTCCTTTCTTGCAAATCCTCTTGCAACTGTTCAACTAACATACTCATAAATCAGCATCTCCTTGTGCGACAATTCCTGTCACCAGTGAATAATATTTTTTAGGCGTAATAACTAGCTCACATCTAGCGTCAGCTTTATCCACACCCCCAAACTTATAGACAACTTTATCTACTTGTGAATAACTATCATCTTCCAGAACACCTGCTTTTACCAAAGCATCACAGGTAAACTTATCAATAATAGAACAAGGATTGCTCACATCTATACGTCTTTTGCTCCTTGCATAGTAAGTGTATTCCAAGACAACAGGCTCAGTAAAAGGCTCTAAGTCTTTAAAACTAGCTTGTAGGTTCTCGGAGTATAACTTTTTGGCATTGGCTAACACCCTGTAGTGTGCGTTGCGATAGTTATTTAAATTCAAGATAAACTTTTTATTCTTTGAATAATAAACTTCTAGCGGTAATTTAATCTGCATCTTGTTCTTCTACTATGGATTTTCTGTAATCAAGTAAAGCCTTGCCTCGCAACATACTGTTTTGACTTTTATCTTTCTTTCTTTTTCGCCAAATACTAGCATCCTTTTCTTTCTTGCTAGGTTCTAAAGACTCAAAGCCAAACATATCTTTCTCTAATTCTTTATACCAAACATTTATATCTCGCATCCTTCTAACTCCGCCTTGTTGAATATCAATACATTTGAAGTCCATCAACTGCCAAAATCTATTAGCGGATATATCACTACCACATCTCAGCGATATGCCTTTTCTTAAATTAATCTTACACATATCCTCTAAAGTATTGACTAATCCTGCTCCATACCAATTACCTCTAAGATCATACTCAATACAAGCCTGATGTATCTTTAAATTTATTGAAGAAAAACTACCATGATATAGATATCCTGCGTGTTGATTGTTTACCAAAGCTAAGAGTATTCTTTGTTTATCTAATTCTCTTTCAAAGACTTGCTTCGGATAAAAAGATAAATCTTCTGCATTTTTCTTTTGCAAATAGTCTATAAAAACTAAATCTTTAGGGTCTGCGTATCTGATATCTAATTGCATGGCTCTGATAGGTTGATTTTACAGTCACTAGTGAATATTATTTCGCAGCCAGGCAAAATACGCCAAGTTACGTTATGTAGCAGTAGGTCAAAATGGCAAATCATCGTAATCTTTCAACAACTCTTCTACTTGTTTTAACAACTCTGCTTCCGTGCCATAAGCCTTTTCAAACCTTTTTTTATACGGATGTCTACTGATTGGTTGTTCTTTATCGCCTCTGCGATGATGGGCAAAGCAAAGCGGTAACACTTTGAAGTGTGCTCCTTCTTTGGTTTTACCTTCGATGTGGTGTATTTCGGCAGGAGAGAAGAGATAGCCATTATTACGACAGACAATACATCCCAACTCTCTAACCTTGTTCATGTGAGCAAGTTCTTTCTTGGTAGGAGTTCTACCCTTCATGCTCCATATCTAGCTTGTTCTTTCCTTGCTGATACTTGTTCAGTTCGCCATTGTTCAAAGCCAACTTCTAAAGCTTTTAATTGTACTTTTAAAGCACTCAAACCACTCTTATAACGTGCCACTTTTAACCTAGCTTCAAACAATTCTTCTTTAGACTCGGCATAAGTATCTTGTGCTGAAGAAGTCTTTATTCCTTCGCCTAACGCTTTAACCTTTAAGATAGCCTGTAGCTTCTTAACCTCTGCTTCTGATTTGAACACCTCGTACTCTGTTTTTTCTATCAAGGGAGCAAGTTCCCTGATTTTGTGCATCCAATTCTCTACTTCGATCAAGCTTCCTCCTTCTTTATGTCATGCTTTACATTCTTTAATCTTTCAACTAAATCATGTTCAGTAGGTTTTAATTTTTTACTCCCATACATTTCGTTAAACACTTGTTTAGCCATGTTTGTTGAGTATGGTTCTTCGTTGTGTCCTAGTTTTTCTTCAGTATTCATAGAAAACCATCTATTAAAATTAGTTTCGTATGACTGATCTTCGTCAAATTCAAACTGCATCTGTGCCTCCAAAAATATTATTCACCAGCTAATAGTTTTTTTGTCATCTCGCTTAGTTCATACAACACCATCTTATAACTGTGTATAGGTATCTCTTGATTGTTGTCATTTGCTGACTCAAAGTGAGTTATACAATGCTCTATATGATTGTGTATTTTTTCTAAACCCTCCCTTTGCGGACACTTAGTAGTGTCCGACTTTTGGTCTTTGACCTTAAAAGGGGATATCGTCATCGGAAATCTCAGGTTTAGTTTCAACTACAGGTGGAGCAGGTTCTACTTTCTTTTGTGGTTGTGGGATATCCAAACGAGCATACTTATAATCGTTGCCATTTTTACTTCTTCTATCCCATAAAGCTACTCGCATTTCTGCTTCTTCGCCATTCTTTACCTTCTCTACTAAAGCTTTTAGTAGTTCCTTGTCCAAAGCAACTTTACCTGTCCAATCAGGTTGTTTGTCGTTTTGTTTATAGTTATTAGTGTAGATTGCTCCGTCACTTTGCATACGTTCTTCCATTATATATTCTCCTCGTTTTCTATTTGTGTTAGCCATTCATCAAAAGGCTCTCTAACCCATTCTGGCATATCATTATTAAGAACAACTAACTTAGGTTTATCGTTCCATTCAACAGCTATTTGACTAGCTACTATATGTTTCTTCATTTCTCCTCCTTTGGTGGTAGTGTATTTACATGATCTTGTATATTTTGATCTAGTAATTCTTTGTGTTCTGGAAATTTGTCTTTGAGTATGCCAATAGATTCACTATTAGCTTTATACATATCAACTACATCCTCTCTAGTTTTAAAAGCCTGTATTACTTTTGTTGTGCCTTCAACAAAGACCTTCGCCCATGCTTCGTCTTTAACTTCTTCTGTGGCTCTATCTATTATAGTTTCTGGCTCTAACTCGGTTACAGGTTCAGGTTCTTTTTTGCCCTCTGGTTGCTTATCTTTTTCAGCATCAGGCAAAGTATCATCCGACATACCTGCAAAGACAGAAATGCCTAAACCAAACATAGCTACGTTCTTAACCAAACATCGCATCGCATTATCAGATACTTGCCTAGCATGAGGATTGACCACAGGATTATTCTTATAATCCATTACAGGCAATCGCATTTCTCTGACTAGGTTGTCAATAGTTATTCTAGTAGCAACTTCGGTACTACCATCTGGTAGGGTCTTAAAAGGTACTCCGTCAAACTCAACAAATTCATATTGTGCTTGTGGATATTGGCTCATTAAAAGCATCCACATTCTGCTCCAAGATAAATAAGTAAGTTTCATCTTTTCTTCTGTGTACTCTGACACATCCATTTTTGAGAGGTTATCCCAAACCTCTTTATAAGTTATTTCATCCGACATCAAGTTTCTCCTGTTGATATTGATTACAAAATTCAGACACATCACAATAATCCTTACAACGTATCGCTTCTCCTTGCAGAAACTCAATAGTTAAATTCTTATCATCGTGTCCATCTATATACTCATCGGCTAATTCCTGTGTCTCCAATACACGCAGGGCAGACTTCCGACCTTTTTTCATAACTCGATAAGTATCTTTTCTTCTCCATTGTTCCGCTTCAGTACAAGGTGGTAATTCCTTGCTGACTAGATAATCAGCTTCAGCGTTTTGGTGGATTGAAACTCTTTCTTGGATAAACCTTTCTTGTTGTTTATCACTCCATTTAGGTATTTGGATCACAGATACAGGAGCAGACGGATAGTTACCGCTACTACGTTGTAATTGGTTTTTGCTCCAATCTCTATTGATCGTAATTATATTTAACTGGTGAATAGTATTTTCTGGATAGTTTTGGCGGTATAGCCAATCATAACAATTCAACTGTTGTTCCCATTCTTTTTTGCCTTCGGTCATGGCATTTACAACTGTCCAACTACTAGTTACTTTGTAGTCTTTTAAAATCTTTTCATCGATAGCAATAGAATCTGTCTGTCCACTAACTGTCCATCCATTTACTGTGGCATACATACGTTCCTCTGTAATAGTGTCTGTGGCATCCATATTGGCTCTTTCTAGGATGGAATGAACACTTTGCCCTAATAACTTCCAAATCTCGTTAGAAACGTCTAAAACGAGGTTCTCGTCATGCTCCTCTCTAAGTATCCTTATCTGTGGTGGTTGCAACAAACCTGTCACAGAAATAGTAGATTTGCCTTTGGTATAGCTATCATTATGCAAGGCTCTTACAACTTCTTTAGGTATGTTATTGACGTTCGTATATTTCACTTAATCTATTTCAAAGTTCTTGAATACAATCGCCTTCCCATTAATCGTATCGTTTACATTATGCAAATCTAAATACATCTTGGTTGCTTTAGGGTTTACATCTAAATTTTTTAACTTGCCTTCTTCGTTTATAATCATGTGTTTATTTCCATCTTCATATCTACAAACAACAAGTTCTATATTGCCATCTACCATCTCTTGCATCTTATACAGATCAGGTTTTTCTTTTGACTCAACGTGAGTTTCCTCTCCGTCTGTATCTATTATTAAATATTCAAACATCTTTCCCCTCTTGAATCTTTTTTCTTTCACTTTCACTTTTAGGATAAGAAGGCAAAGTATTTGCTGTTGCTCTACCTGATAATCCTTCTGTTAAATATCTCCAAAGCTTCTCATTGTTCGGTGGTATTGATATTCTTTCTTTTTTTACATTCTCCATATTCCAACTCCTTCTTCTAATTGTCTTACTGTGAATTTAGTATTAGGATTCTTATGCCTATATCTCAAAACAAAGTTTCTAATTATTTTTACCTCTTGAGGTATTTTTGTTTTTGCCATTTCAATTAAGATATGATCGCCAACTTTCATAGTCTCTAAAGGTATGTCATATTTTCTAGGTTTACCCCTGCCTATTGGTAGAGGTACACCTTCTTTAATTTTAAATTCCATATTTAGTTTCCTGTCTTAGTAATATCCTGAAACTTGCATACCAGGTTCATCGTAGAAAGCTGATATAGATACATCAGGATAAAGTTCTCTTAGTTTTAAAATAATTGGTTCAGGTGGAGACCATGCAGTATCAAATTCATACTCTATAGAATCTGAACCTTCAAGTCCTCCCGATACTACCTCCACATTACTAACATTCCATTTAGTACCCCAATTTTTAATTTGCCAATCGTACCAACGAGTATCATTAGTGCCATCAGGAAAGTTATGAGTAATAGCTATTACTTCTCCATTTCCATTTTTTAACTCTTCAGGTGCGGGTAATTGTCCTTTTTCATTTGGAATATTCTCCCAATCAGGACTAGGTACTATCTTGTTAAAATCTAAAGCAGACTCTTCTGAGGAAACCTGCTCTTTTAGTTTTTTTATATCTTCTTCTGAGCCAGATATTAGAACTCTATTCATACACCAATTAGGCATTTTTATTCTCCATTATTAAATTAAAATTAAACATATAAGCTCCAACTTTTATGATGTTGATAATGAGTTTAAACGATGTCTTGCAAATGTGCAAGTAATGATTTACTATTTAGGAATGGAGAGTCAAGAGTTAGATTACGCAATTCTTAAACAAGCAATAAGAGATGTCGCAAGTAAAGAAAAAACTATTTGTGACAAAGCTATTTCCTACTTTAATTCTAAAGATTTTAAAAACCTTTGTGCCAGAAATAATCTTAACACAAAAGAGTTAGCAAAAAGTATAAAAGAATTATTAGATTATCCTTTACTATCAAGAAAAAAATTAGTAAATCAAATTGCTAATATTATTGATAAAAGTTTAATTAAAGAGAGTGCTTAGTAGGTATATATACTTACTAAGTTTTTAATAATAAGTATCTACTAAGTAGTAAGTATATACAGCATAAACGGAGGTCTTATGCAAAGTCAAGAGCAGAGTGAAATAAAAGATCACATCAGCATCAATCCAAAAACAAATAATTTAGGGCATGGTCAGTACAAAATAACTTGTCCATCATGCCAAAAAGACCGCAAAAAACACCGAACCGATACCCCATTATCAGTAAATATAAACGCTGAGACTATCGTATATCATTGTCATCACTGCGGTATTAACGGAGCAATACCAAGAACAACAGGAGTCCAAATGTCAGTAGTAAAAAAACCCGAACCCAAAACTATTACCACACCCAAAAATAATACAGACGGCAAATCAGCAGAATGGTTAAAAAACAGAGGAATTAGTATCGAAACGGCAGAGAATTGCGGTTGTATATTGACTGAAAAAAATAATTCACCAGTGATAGGTTTTTCTTTTCAGGATTCTGGCAACACAATAGCGGTCAAGTGGCGAACCGCTAATGGGAAAAAGGATTTCTGGTGGGATAACAACGCTACTAAGCTGTGGGGAAGGCAAATACACAACGACAGTTTGCCTACAATAGAGAAAACTATAGTGATAACTGAAGGGGAGATAGATCAGCTAAGTATCAAAGAAGCTTTTCGTGACCATTCCAATATAGATGTCTTTTCTGTACCAAATGGAGCACCAAATAAGATTACCGATAGCAAGATAGACCCTAGTGAAGATGGCAGATTCAAGTATGTTTGGGAAGAGAGAGATAAGTTTAAAGACGTAGAGAGGATAATTTTAGCAACAGATTCAGACGAAAACGGACAGATTCTAGCAGATGAGTTGTCTCGTAGGCTCAACAAAGCTAGATGTTATTTAGTAGATTACAAAGGTTGTAAGGATGCTAATGAATTATTGACTGAAACAGATGCAAAAACAGTCAGAGAACAAGTGTTAAACGCTGAACCTGTGCCTTTACACGGTCTAAATAGTATCGATCACTATGCCGATGAGTTTCAAAGTCTTTACGAACAAGGCAAACCTAGAGGAGTAAGCACAGGAATTGCTTCAGTTGATGAATTATTTACCTTGCAGACAGGTTACTTAAACGTAGTCACAGGCTACCCAGGAGATGGAAAGTCAGCATTTATCGATCAAATAGTGGTAAACGTAGCAAAAACTCATGGATGGAAAACTTGTTTCTGTTCGTTTGAGAAACCGCCAACGCTTCATAGTGTGCAGTTAGCACAATGTCTGGTGGGTAAACCTTTCTTTGAAGGGCAGAATCAACGCATGACCCAAGAGGAGAAAGACTTTGCGGAAAACTGGATTACCGATCACATCTTGTTTCAAGATTATCAGGATGGTGGATTGCCAACGATAGAAAGCATATTAGAAAAGGGAGCAAGTGCAGTAATGAGATATGGCATAAGAATACTAGTGATAGACCCTTTTAACTTTATTCAGACCGACTACAAAGGTTTAGAAACGGATATGGTTAGTGATATGCTTACGAAAGTACAATTATTTTGCAAACAACATGACGTATGTTGTTTCTTTGTTTCACACCCAACAAAACCTGCAGACCGAGGTAAAAAACAGGTAGTCACAGGAGTTGATATAGCTAAATCAATGGCATGGTTTAGTAAAGCAGATATGGGATTGACAGTATTTAGAGGAGAAGATAATGTTAGTATTAATGTATGGAAAGCTAGGTGGGGATGGAGTGCTAAATGTGGTACAACAGACCTTACTTTCAATCCTGTAAATGGGAGGTACGATGAAGCCGAAGAAGTCCAAGACGACTACGATTGGGATTTCGACTGAAACCCTGCACCTAAACGATGTCGGCAGTCCAAATCTGCATGAACGTCATAAAGTCTGTGTACGATCAATTGATGACACAAAATTAGGCAGAGCCATAGTCCTTGACCAACACATCATAGACGTAATGTTCCACGAAGATTATCTGGATGCAAAACAACACAACGTCTGCAACAAATATCTAGGTATCATTTCCCGATCAGGATGTTTTGCCAGTGCACCAGGATTAGAAAAAATATTATTCACTAGTGAACAGAATAGTTCCAAGCCTGTGCCGAAAGCCTGTATCTTGATAGGAGTTCAAAGACTAATCAAGAATGTCTGCGGTGGCGAAAAAGAAAAAGTTTTTTGGCGAATCATGTCCGAAAATCCCAACCGAGTAAACGCTTACCAGATAGCTACTGCTTCTGAGTGTGCTAACGCTTTATTAGATTTTTGGTATGTTAATCAGGAAAGTCCTGTGTCTTTGTTTCAACAAGCCCTGACAAGCCCTTAGCAGGTTCAGATAAACTGCCAGAATAAATCATTTTACCTTCTTGTTCAGCAGTATCTTCTTCAAGTTCAACACCCTTCAGATCGGCTTCGTTGTGTATCATGTGGATTATTTGTTTGTTTAGAGAACGACTCTCCTTTTTTGCAAGTGCATGAGCAAGTTCATAAGTTTCTTGCGAACACCTAATGAATAGGTTCTTCATCTTCGATTACCTCGTCTAAGTCTTTATATATAATTACAGGAGATTCCTGTACTTCTGCAATAGCTACTGACTCTCTACCTAATTGATAATACCTGTCCTTTTCTAGTTGATGGATAGCTGAATCCAACATATATTCATTGGCTCTAATCAGAGGGTCATCTAACAACGATATAGCAAAGGTTATGGCATCTACTTCATTTTCAAATACCCAAACCAAGTGTACCCAATTAGCTTTACTCTTAGTTGAATTGGGATTGTTTGGTTCAGGGATATCTAATTGATAAGTGTGTCTCACTACTGCAAACATTCAATTATTATAAGCAAAAAGCTATCACATTGAAAGCTATGTTTCATGTGAAACACATTTCCACAGTTTTCCACACAGTTTGTCCATTGATCTGCAAAATATTATTCACTGGTGATGAGTATTACCTTTCAGAGCCTCTCAGATCAAAAATTGATGGTTTGGAGCTTCTTACACTGGAGTAATAACACAGCAGTAGGTTTTGGTACAGCTAATCGACTATCATACTTCTATAATCGACTATCATACTTAGGCGGAAAAACTAGTGGGTTTGGTAGAAGGGATAATCGTAAATGAAAAAACTTAAAAGACTATCCCTTCTTGATATCTAACTTTTAGATATGGAGGTCTCTGTTAAGAGAACATTCACTCTATCATCTTTTGATTGCAAAATGCAAGAGTTATTCACAATTTATCCACAGGTTTATCCACAGGTAAAAAAAATATTATTCATTGGTGTATCTAAAACCAAAAAAATTACCCCCCCGCCCAAAGTCAGTAAATACCTATCACTAGTGAATATTTTTTATCACCACCCCTGGATCACAAAATTTAGACCAAAAAAAAAGGCGGTAACTACTCGTTAAAGTAGCTACCGCCTTAATTTTTATTTGATGTCTGCCTTCCAAAACAATTTCATATAAAGTTTTGCTAAAAAACTTGTTATGCGATTTCCTTTGTGGATAAATCCGAAAGGCGGATAATAGCCTTTAGGATAAACCCATAAATGATATTGATTAGAAGTATTTACAAGATGATGAGAAGGCGGAAACAATTCCACCGCCCATCTCTGTTTACCATCTGGAACAAGAGCATTTTTGATTTCATATAAATCTTCCCAAGACCTGATAGATTTTTTATCAAGTCTTTTGATAGATAAATAAATCATATCTTTCTTTAGATCATCATCAAAAATATCTTCGTCATTCTCATAAACAATAACTTGATAAATATCATTTAGATAAACAGAATGTATATCTTGTTCTAAGATATTTTTTTTTGCTAGATCATAAGGTAGATTGACACCCATATCTCTTTTCATCAGGCTTTTTAATTCCTTTATTCTTTCCTCTAAAGAAAGATTGAAAGGATTAAAAGTGCCTTTTTCAAAGTTATCTGTACTCATGCTTCCTCCTCTTCTGGAATATAGATTATCTCATCTTCGCCACGACCATTAAGATATGCCAAAGCATCATTCTTATTGATTGTTTTCTCAAAGAGATTTGTATTATGCCTTTTAGTCACGTTTGATTTGTCTCCTAAGTTGCCATTCATTAACCACCTATCAGCAAACCAATTCGCCCTATCCTTATCTAAAGTCCAAGAAAACCCTTTATCATCCATGCCACCACGAAAGATTGTTATCTCTTCAGGCAAAGAATCAAAAAAGGCTTTCTCTTTTTCATCCATCATTAGATGAGGATTTGCATATTGTTCTGTTAATAAACTTTTCCAAGAATATAAATTTGCATATATATTCTCGGAGTCTATCCAAACAGAAACAACAACATCCCAATAGTCATTATCGGAATCAGGCATCCACCATTCAGCATAAGCATTTAACAAAGCATCATGTCTGTAAGGTCTTTCATGCAGATAGATAAACTTGTCTATATCTTTTTGCTCAATAGCATCCTGCAATTGAATAGTCTTAGCTTCATATTGCAAATTGTATTGAGTTATCGATATAGGATTATCTGTCATAGGCACAACGACCAACAAAGGATGATGAATCATTTTTCCAAAAGAAGCATCTTCGATTCTCTCTTTAAGATCAGTATTTAATTCAACCTTCTCTTTGAGATTGTCGAAATAAATTAAACTTTCCATCTTAAAAAGATTGCCTAGTTGCTTCTGTATTTCTTGAAGTCTGCTCATGCTTCCTCCATGTTCGGATTGTAAGCAACAATCTCAATGGCATAACCCAAATGAGAAATGTTGTGTAAATGATATCTACTAAAAGTTTTCTGGTTAATTAACTTTGCGAATTTCTTTGCAGTATTGCAAAAAGGATAGCAAAGATCATTTCCATAAACATTTTTATAGAACACCTTCATATTTAAATTATTCATAAGACCTCCATCTTATAAAAGTTAATTAAACTGATTTCGGCTCTTTTGAGCCACCCTCCGAAAAGGGCACGTTTTCACGTTCATCAGGCAAAATACACATTTTGCGATCAGTTTTAGCAAATTCGACCTCCATACAGGCGATCTGAGGGCAAAACTAATAGCAAGTGATATCTGAGTAACCCCCAAATATCACCCGCTAATAGAAAGTTTTTAGTCGTAGAATTTAGCAGTATCTACATAAACCACCTCGCCAAAAGCAAGACGTTCTGAATAACTGCTTTCTTCAGTACAACACCAAAACACAGGCACATCAGGTTCAACGTCTGCGGAAACGTCTCCCCATCCATCAGTAAAATAGACTATTGCCTGAACATCTTCGGCATCATCGGTATAGTCATTGAACAGATTGAATACAGGGTCAAACTCTGTACCACCACCGCCACGAACTACTAACTCCAATTCATCGCCTGAAGATAAATCAAAGTAATCCCACCACTCGCCATCTGAGTTTTTACGAACAGACGTATCACAGTAGCAAACTCTAATTTTTTCGAGACCGCAATCTTCCGCCATCGCTTGTATTTCAGTAGCAAATTTATTCAATTCGTACTGAGACACAGAACCTGAAGTATCGATTGCAACCGCTAACTCGCCACCTTGCGGAGACCTAGTTTTACTCGGCAAATTTAAACCTTGCCATGCAAAACGCTTGTTGAGTCTCGACCACGAATAATCGTTGGCAACAGAAGAACGTAAAAGATCATTCAATTGTTCTTTCCAATCAATCGAAGTTTCTTTTAACTCTTCCATTCTGCCACCGCAAGATGAATTAGTACCGCTTCCAACAGCTATTTCTAGCTTGTCGGATAAGGCTACTGCTCTTTGAATTTCTCCTGAAATTTCTTGTATTTCAGCATCGTTCAAAGGCTTTCCATCTTCGTTAGTAGCGTCTATGACTTCGCCAATAGTTGAAGGAATAGCATCTAAATCTATCGCAGAACCGCCATCGGATTCCTGCTCTTCTTCAGAAATATTTCCTTCGCTAGTGTCAGGTATTTCAGAATCTTGCGAATCATCCTCCATGTCCGCATTTTGATTCTGCTGTTTAACTTGCTCGATTGCTTCTTGCAGATCATCTTCATTTTTAATTAAATGTTGATAGACCTTATCCGCAGACCATCCCTTGTATTTATGATTTAACAAACCGCCCAAAGGCAATTCGTAGTGTAAATCCCAATACAGATAAGCATTGATAACGTAGTCACAAGCAATATTCCAAACTTTAGGATGACGTTTTCCACGTCTTAAAGGATGCTCATAAACAACGTGCAACGCTTCGTGAACAAGTACACCTCGCAATTCTGCTTGGGATAATTTGTCCACGAATGACGGATAGTAAAAAATGTTCTTACCATCAGTCGCCATTGTGTCGCACTTTGATTCTTCACATTCAACCAAGTTGAGATGAAGGAGCATACTAGCCATGCCAACATTCCCCTTCATCAATTTTGCTCTAGCCTTAGTTATAGATTTAAGAGTTTCCATCTTTCTTACCTCCATAAAGCTTGTTGAACAAGTTGCCTTTCAATCCATCAATAGATTGTTCAAGACCTTCGGCAACCTGTTCTCGTTTTTGCTTTCCTAAATCTGTTTCATCCCTAAGAGAATCAACAGAATTTATTGTCGCAAGAACAGAACATAAACTTTGATGAGCATCAGCAATATTTTGATTATTGCCTAGTACATCCTGATTAATAGAAGGTAGCACTTCAACCGCTTGTCTCAATTTCTCGAAACTAGACTTGTTAAAGAATCCGCCTTTCTGCTTATTGTCAGGGTCATACTCTTTGAGTTTAGTTGCAACGTGATTAACTTGCTCAAGTAAAGCATCAACAGTAATTGTCATCACGTTGTTAATGTTTTTGTTAGACCTGTTAATCGCATCCGCTTCTATTCTCTGCCTTAACTTTTCTGAGACGTTAAGTCTGATATCGTTACCGAAAGTAGGCACAGGAGTCATTTCAAAATTAAAACAGAACTTTTGCCTTAACTCGTCAAAGTCTATGTAGTCACTTTCTTTAAAGGCATCGCCCAAGTTAGCTTCTGCGGTCTCCATCTGTTTAGGATAAGAACGTAAAAATCCTTGAACTTCTTTATCCCAAATAAGAGTAGCTTGATCTACTTCATGTTGAAGTCTTTCAAGATTCGTATTCGGGCAAAGTCGCCATTCCGATAAAACTTTTCCATCATTATCTAAGGATGAAGAATCATCCCAAGGTAAAGTCAAAGGTTTATAAAAATCATTCCTAAACTTATCTAAAATTTGGCGAAACTCTTTATTGATATTTCGACCAAAGATGTGTTTAGAAACACCTAGCAATTTATCATCTGATACTTTCGTATCTTCCGCTAAACCGCTTCTTAATTTCTTATCGACTTTAATGCCTGAAGGATGCCTTGCTGTAAGGCGAACCAACATACAGTTTTCCGATAAGGTATTAGTTAATTTTTTATCCATTTTAGAACCTCCATTCTGTTAGATAAAAGTTATCTGATTTCACTTTTTCAAGATCATCAGTTGGAATACACATTCCAATATCAGATATGAAGTGAGCAAGATGTAATTATATTCACTAGTGAATAATATTTTTTTACATCTCGCCCAATTCAGTTTTTAACCTAGACTTCTAAATCTTGATTTCTGATTTTAAAATCAGAATAAGTCGAAGTCTCTGCTAAGTCTGGTATTGCTCCGATTAAAGAACGAACATAGAAAATCGCAAATTCTGGAGTAGGTAATTTCTCAACATAGTTAAGACTATTTTTAAAATAATTAGCTACATTTGGATTGTCTTTTTCAGATTTAAGAATCGAAACTAATGCACAGACTAGAGCATAAGATTTTCCGCCTTCATCGACCAATTCAACATCTTTACCTTCGCAAATGTCCTGCAAATTTGGCAAGTCATTTTTTAAAGACATAAACGTCAAAAATTCAACAGAAGCAGTCTCGCCAATATCCCCTTCGCAAATTAATTGCAAAATTTCTTTTGGCGGATTCGTTTTCAATGTATCAGAAAGACGAACCCAAGAACGTGGACTCGCTTGTGGAGTCGTAATTTTTGGGTCAAAGTCGCAAAGATATTGGGGTTCATAACTAATAAATCCCAATACGTCTGGACTTACATCATTCTCAGTTGCCCATGCAATCCAATCATTGATATTTTCATCTACATTTAGCATCGTGCATCGATCATTAACCTGAGTAGGAATTTTATTTGCTCCTGCTCGATCAGTTGATCTATTACCTGCACAGACAATTTTCCACCCATCAGGCAAAACGTACTCTCCGATTTTTCTTTCATAGAGTAATTGTCCACAGACACACATAACCGAAGAATGAGCCTGAGCAAATTCATCAAAGAATAATATGCCTTCGCCACCTACAGGAAGATTGCCTAAGAAGGCTCTCTTTTGTTGGTTATCTTCGTCTATGTAAGGCAAACCGCCAAGATCAACAGTCTCATAGAGAGACAATCTAAAATCAATAAATCCGAACTGTTTTTTAGTTGGATTGATTGAGTTAACAATCTCTCTATTTTCTGCAAATTCTTCCGCAAGTTTCCTTACAATTGCACTTTTTCCAATACCAGGTTTACCTTGTAGGTAAGGGGTATTGAAACCCTTTAATATCGATTTCATCGATAATATCGCTTGACTTGGTTTCATATAAGACCTCCATCTTTTTTTGTTCCAAGTTAGAATTTGTTAGCAAAATTGCTAACACCTAGACCAACCCAAATTAATTGAGTTGGTTTCGCCTGAATTTCACAGGCTCATCAGTAGGTTTAGAATTGTTGAATAACATATCCTCCGCTATCAGTTTCTAAAACTGTAGTGTTATTTTCTATGCTCTCCAAAGTTGTGTATTGTGAATAATCAGCAATCAATTCGTTAAAACTGTCATATTCCGCAAATTCACAACAAAGGGCAATCACATCTAATTCTAAATTTTCTAATTCAGACAAATGTTCATACAAAGCTTTCAACCCTTCTCTTGAAAAGTTGTTAGCGTATTGCCCTGAGTTTCCAAATTCATTAATGAATTCATTTTCGTTTATAGTTTTATATATCATTTTCTATCCTCCAAGATAGTTAGATAAGAGACTTAATTGTCTCTCCTCCTGAGTTTCTTGAACCCCATAATTAGGATTCTCATTCAGCCCGTTAATTCGGGGACTCTGGAGGGAGTCTCCTAAAGTTTCCAAATACATTTCTTTTATTCTTATCAGTCAGAATCACAACAGCAAGAATACTTAAACTGTGGACAATGTATTATTCCTCTTTAGGAATTCGTAAGTCTTGATTTAAATCTCTCTTACACTAGCTACTTTCTTAGGCGTATTCAGTTTGGACTTTCTCGATCATCGCCGATCATTCTTAAAGAACCTTATCCAATCCTACTTCTAGAACCTTTTAGAGCATCTTTGCTCTAGCAGACCTTTTAAGGAGTTGACTCGTTTGCTCCATGTAGAAATTATAAAACGAAAGCACATCAAAACGCAATATAAGAAACATATTATTTGATAGCACTTTGTGAGCATAGTATTTAACTCACTAGTGACAGATAATATCTAGCATGACGCAATCAAAAAAACCTGACTTAAAAATCGTAAAAAAAGAACGTGATCTAACCGCCAAGCAAAGGGCATTTGTGAAAGAGATAGTAAGAGGAAAGTTAGACACGCACATTGATTGCTATATGCAAGTTTATGACGTAGCTAGAACCAAGACAGGAGCAATACCAAAACACGCCCACGTGGATTGCAGTAGGCTCATAAGTAACCCTAGTGTAGCCCTAGCAATTAGGAAGGGATTAGAGAGGAAAGAAGCATCGACAGTGGCTTCTTCTGTTCGTACAAGGAGTTACGTTCTTGAACGTCTTATGAAAGAGTCTCAAGAAGCAGACTCAGATTCCGCTAGGATATCGGCATTGTCTCTATTAGGTAAAACAGTGAACCTATTTAGTGACACTGTAGAGATCAAAGACACTCGACCAAGTGAAGATATACAGGAAGAGATAGAAGAGAAGATATTAAGTTTATTGCAGAAGGAAGAACCAAATCCCTAGAAAGACCCCCCTTTTACCTATCGTTTACTCCCACTAAGACCACCCCGCACCCCCCTTATATGTGTACGACTACCTAACTATCTATATATACATAGTGATCTGCTCACTATAACCCCTATTTTTTCAATACCCCCCCCTATTTTCTAGCATTTTGCTAGCATTTTAGGGTTTTATTTAGGTTTTTTGTAGGAAAAGGGGTAGGAATCCTAGTACCCCCCATAATATTTCAATTTTTTTGTTGCTTTTTTTGTGAAGAGGGTGCATTATGTTAAAATCTGTAGATATATATACCTAGTATCTACCAAATACCCAGTAAATACTTAGTGAGTGCCTACCATTAGGTACTGAGTAAGTTTTTAAATTTATATGGTTTCTACTTATTAGGTATATACTAAGTTTATGCAAGAATTTATTGATTTAACTTTTAATGTCTGTGTTTATATTTTACAAGTTATTGGGAATATCACAGGTATGGGTTATAACTTAGCCAATTTGGTTATCTTTGTGGTTATACAGCCAGCGTTAATTTTATTATTTTTCTATTTATGGCGAAGAGCCGTGAAAACTCATGGATAAATCTATTTTAAGCCAGGTTAAGAACTTATCTGGCGATCAACAACAAGAGTTATTAACTTTGTTGGAAGAATTAGAGGAAGCTAAGTCTAGAGAAGGTTGCCATGAAAACTTTATGACCTTTGTTGGTGAGATGTGGTCCGCTTTTATTCATGGTCATCATCACGAAATAATGGCTGATGCCTTCGAGAGGGTCGCTAAAGGCGATTTAAAGCGTTTAATTATCAATATGCCTCCTAGACACACTAAGAGTGAGTTTGCCTCTTATCTGCTACCTGCGTGGTTTCTAGGGAAGTATCCAGATAAGAAGATTATCCAGACTGCTCATACCGCAGAATTAGCGGTAGGTTTTGGTCGAAAGGTTAGAAACTTAGTAAACAGTAATGATTTTAAGCAAGTCTTTCCAGATGTTAGCTTGCAATCTGATAGCAAAGCAGCAGGTCGTTGGAACACCAATCAAGGTGGCGATTACTTTGCAATAGGGGTTGGCGGTGCAGTAACTGGTAAAGGTGCTGATCTGCTTATCATTGATGACCCCCATTCGGAACAAGAAGGTGCAAGTGCCGATATAAACGTATTCAATAGAACCTACGAGTGGTATACCTCTGGTCCAAGACAGCGTTTACAGCCAAATGGTGCAATCGTAGTCGTGATGACAAGATGGCACAATAAAGATTTAACAGGACAAGTGGTCGATGCTAGCATTAAACGTGGTGGTGCAGATCAATGGGAAGTCATAGAACTACCTGCAATCATGCCTTCGGGTAAGCCTTTGTGGGGTGAGTTCTGGAAAATGGATGAGTTAGAAGCTCTACGAGCCGAACTGCCGAATAGCAAATGGATGGCTCAATACCAGCAAGACCCAACTTCTGAAGAAGGTGCATTAGTTAAACGAGACTGGTGGCAGGTTTGGGAAGGTCGAGAACCCCCTCAATGCGAGTTTGTTATCCAATCATGGGATACAGCCTTTATGAAAAACCAACGTGCTGACTTTTCTGCTTGTACCACATGGGGAGTATTCTACAAAGAAGATGATGAGGGTATGGTCGTACCCAATGTAATACTGCTAGATGCCTATCAAGAACGTCTAGAGTTTCCAGATTTAAAAAAAATGGCGATGGAAAAATACAAAGCCTATTCTCCTGATGCTTTTATCGTTGAAGCAAAAGCTGCAGGTATGCCTTTAATCTTTGAGTTAAGAGCTATGGGTATTCCTGTACAAGAGTATACGCCTAGTCGAGGCAACGATAAGATATCTAGAGTAAATGCAGTATCCGACCTGTTTGCTTCTGGTATCGTTCATGCTCCTGAAACTCGCTGGGCAGAAGAAGTTGTTGAACAGTTTGCGGGCTTTCCTAATATGGAACACGATGATTTAGTTGATAGCACTACGCAAGCTCTGTTAAGATTTAGACAAGGTGGTTTTATTCCGTTGCACTCAGATGAAGAAGATGAGCCTTTGGAACATAACCGAACCGCAAATTATTACTAATATATTATGGCAATAGAACGCAGACCAGCTACCCCAGTAGACGGACTTATAGAACAAGATACCGAAGAAGATATTCAAATCTCCATTGAAAATCCTGACTCGGTGGCAATAGCTACCGATGACGGAGGCATGATTATAGATTTTGATCCTGATGCTATGCCTATTGGCGATGCAGATTTTAATTCTAATCTAGCTGATTTTATGGATGAAGATAGACTAAGAGAGTTAGGTAATGACTTAATTAGCTCATTCAATGGCGATAAAGAGTCTCGTTCTGAATGGGAAGAGACTTATACTAAAGGCTTAGATCAACTTGGTTTAAAGATTGAAGAACG
>TARA_B100001093_G_scaffold520359_1_pt1 | contig 22530 bp, 16 predicted proteins | sample TARA_B100001093 | Tara Oceans TARA_B100001093 (sample SAMEA2623116) | marine metagenome | biome: marine biome (ENVO:00000447); feature: surface water layer (ENVO:00002042); material: "saline water (ENVO:00002010), including plankton (ENVO:xxxxxxxx)" | depth 5 m | reverse complement strand
AGAAACACTTACTCAAAAGTATTAACTTGAGCAAAAATGATCCACATTCTGTGGGAGCTGAATATGCACAAGATGTGTATCATCTGGGAAAAGAGGAACATCTGCGAGATAAATATAAAATAATACAGGATATTACATTGAATAATCTCAAGCAAACATGTCACAAATACTTACAACCGAAGCTTGCAACAGTGAGTTATAGTGGAACAAGTAACTATTGGAAATAATAATGTATATCTGAATAAATGTTATCATTGGATGTAGATTTGATTCAACGTGTGAAAGTGGCGGGTATCTTTTTGCTTCAGGTGTATAAAGTTACAACGGGGACCATGTTATCTTTGTTTATTCCGCAGGCTTGTGATAATGGGCAAATTTGTTCACTCAAACAAAATTACGAAAACTCGGACGGTTATCATCAAACTGTCTTTTATTGGAATGCATTTTCGATGATTACCTTTTTCACTTATTACATGGTAGAATTAGCAAGAGAAGAATGGGCGATCAAGTATCTCGATATTGATAATGATAAACCGGATAATGCGCTAAAACAAATTATCGTTAAAGAACCTGCATTGGATAAGAAGATGGATCGTTTGAATCTGTGGTATTATCGCACGTTGATGTTTAACTGTAGTGTCTATGCAATCAATATCTTGTTAACTGTAAAGTTGATCAAAGATGGATATCATAGTTCATCAACCTTATCATGTTTCGCATCGTTTGTGCTTTTAGTGTTGATGAAACTCTACAACTCATTTGACGTGGCAAGACAAAGCGTGAAAAATGACAAAATGATGAGTGCTTATATGAGTGAGTTTGTTTCATTTAATGTATTAGATGCCGATTATGTAGAAGCAAAAGAAAAAGAAAAAGAAAAACGTTTAGAATCGGCACAAGTGTCTACTGAAGAGGTTCAATTGGATATTGTCAAACCGTGATGTTTTATCTACATTACTTGTTTGAAATACTTGTTACGATGAATCACGGCATGGTTTTTGGGTTTGACCGGATACTTTTTACGATTACTTTTGGGTATGCTTCGTATACGAGGTGTTTCTTTTTCATATGCATTTGATTTGTAAGAAGGGCGTTTGGGATGTATTTTCCCCTGACTGATACGAATGATAGGATCAACTTTCTTATCATTTGCGAGTATGTATCCCTTGTTCATATTTGATATCGACTCGGTTTTGATATCTCATACGGTGCATCTTCAAATTTTGGAAAGGACCTAAAGCCAAGTCAAGTATTCATATTAATTCATAACATGGATCCCACTAGTTTTACTAAGACTTCTTTTTGTGGTGTTGAAATTGACAATATCACAGAAAATGATACTAAGCAATATATTTTAAACCAACTACATGTGTTGTGCTCTGGTGTGCAATACAAAACACGATATGCCAAGGTGTATAATGAACAATATTCAAGAAATCTCAAGAATCCTCATGTAGTCTGTTTGAAAAGTAGCGGAACACCGTATTTTATGTTTTTGTCTCAAATAGGAGATACCAACTATTGTTTTCTCATTGACAAGAAAATAAAAGAGGGTTACAACTATCCCAAGATTTTTATCTTGCCATTCCAACTGGATCAAGAGTTTTACAAAGGTTCATTGTATGAATGTGAATTATTGAGAGATCGTAACAATGATTGGTCTATTTTGATAGGTGACACATATTATCATAAAGGTGAAAATCAAAAAAATGTAATTGTCATTGATCGTATGAATCATATTCATGAAGGATTTGAATCAGGATTACACGACACACCATTTTTGAAGACATGTCCAATCACAATCAAAAAGTATTTTGATTACAAAGATGTTTCAGAAATCATGTCAGAGTTTGTCCCTAAGTTATCTTATGATATTAGGGGATTGTATTTTGTTCCTCTGAGATGTTCATACTCAAAGATATTGTATTTGTTTCCCAGAAACAATAAACATTCAACACATATGTCCAAACAAACAAAGGTCGCTGAAACAAAGGTCGTGGAAACAAAGGTCGTGGAAACAAAGGTCGCGGAAACAAAGGTCGCTGAAACAAACCACTCCTCTCATACAATAGTTAACAACAAATCACACAAAAAGGTATTTCGTATCATGAAAACATTGAAACCAGATGTATATGAATTGTATGGAATGAAAAACACAGATCTCAATAAAGTTGGAGTAGCATTAGTGCAAACTATATCAGACAGTCGGATGTTATGTAGTGTGTTTAGTGATGTGGATGCGCTCACTGAAGTCAGAGTCGAATGCGAATATATATCTAGTTTCAAAAAATGGAGACCCGTGTGTCAAACGAAATCTCATATATCTCAAATATAAAATCTACTTAGTAAATAATGGATATAGCAGAGGGTAAGAAAGATATCTTTGTAAAGTATTTGGATTACTTAAGATTCGGAATATATTCAAAAATATTAGATTCAAACAATTTGCTTGTAAAAAATCTATACAAGAATTCCAAAACAAATAAAGATGATGTTCCATTATGGCTGTTTCATGGAGGTGAATTGATCAATCTCTATTCAACTGAAAACAATCGCGTCCCGACAAAAGATATTGATTTGAAATTATATTTAACAGGTGATTACTCGATAGTTCCCGAGATACTTGAGAAAGCATCTACAAAAATGAAACCGATTAGCCTGACACAGTTTGATTTCTCAGACACAAATGATTGTGAGAAAAAATACAATACGATTACAAGAGGATTCAGAGGAATTTTAAGAAGTCACACAACACCATCTGGTAAGAATGGATGGGAAATATGGTCTCAGGGGGAAACGCAAAGAAACAATCTGTGCGCAGATCTCACGATAAATCAATTAAAAGGCACTTATTCACAAATACATTTGAAAACAGGAAAGGTGCGTTCAGGATTTGAATTAGACAACCTTTTGTCTGCACGTAGTCAAACATGGACAAATGGTGATAGATGTAAAGCGTTTATAGTGAATATGCCTTATGTGACACATGTAGGTAGAGATAATATTCCCTATGACATCAATGATAAATATTTATACAAACTTGGAATCGAGTATGATGAAGAAATGGATGCCTATTTAATTGATGAAGATCATTTAGTATATTTGGATGAACAGTTTCGGGTATTTGATGGTATGTCCTCCAAACAAAAAAGAGATTATATGACAAACAAATTACAAGTGTTGAGTGTAAAACATCGTAAGTTTAAACTCGCATCGGTGATTGGTGTTGTGTTAGTTTACAATGAAACTAGAGCACAGTGGTATTTGATGCAAGAAGGAGTATTAGACACATATATAGATTATAGTGCTAAGTTTCATAGCGATACTGAGAAACAATATTTAGGGAGATATGAAGATGGTTCTTTCCCCACGACAATCCAAAAGGTATCTTACGGGAAACGAAAAGGAATATTCAAAATACCAAATCTCACATGGTTAATATCTGATCAATTACGAATGTTGTATGCGACAATTCGCGGAGAATATCTTGAATGCTCTAAAAAATCGTGTCGTTGGGTCACCTTAGGCGGGGGCGCGGCGGGTAATTATGAAAAATACTTTAAAAAATTGACTGGCTTGTTGCAATCATTTAACAAAGTGATTGAATCATTGCATGATGGAGATTTAGATAGTATACAAGAATCTCTTAAAACTTGTCGGGACAAAAATCTAGAGATATGTGGATATCAACCCTTCCTTACAAGTTTGTTTCGAGGATTTGAGTTTGACCTATTAAAAAAAAGAGCACAAACGAAAAAAGCGAAAACCAAAAGACGGGGTCGATCTATGAAACGTCGCAACAAGAGAAAAACAAAAAGAAATTCTTTGATGCATAGATTACAGCAAAAAAACAATATGTATGAAAATATTTTCTAACGAAATACTATATAATGCCATCTTCTCCTGACTTGGGCTTCTTGAATGTCATGAACAGCGATGAAGAACTAGACCGACACCCTTTATATGATACGGAATATTCCCGTAAGAGTTATCATAGAGGTAAAGATAAAGATCAAGTGGATCATGAAAGAAAAATGAGAGATATTTATAGACAGCAAAAAAAAAGATTTATTGAATTAATGCAACAACAGCATGAAAAAGATCAGCGTATTGTAAACAGAACTCATGCAACGAAAACAGGGTTGAGTGACGGGACATATTTTATTAATCGCCCATCAATGTCAAAACAACGTCGGGGTGAAAAAAGCACAAAAGAAAGGTTTCCGGGAGTATATGACAAAAAGAAGAAACAATTTCGAAGATCATTACATCAGGGTGCACCTCGGGATCGTCGTCGCACGAAACGACAAAACATACGGAATATGAAACGCAGGGAAACTGTCGCGCAAAAACGTTTGCAGGCTCCTGTGACGACCGCTCCTGTGACGACCGCTCCTGTTGTTCGTCCTAAAAAACAAAGCAGCATCACAAGTTACTTCCAAAAAATGAAGGTCGCCCCCAAGAAGGGCAAGAAGGGGAAACGTAGACGAAAAACAAGAAGACGCACGCGTTCTAAAAAGTGATTCTGATAATTAATTTACTAGACTTAAAAATACTTAGAATAGTATTACAAATGGTGAAACTTGAATATCGAATGTGTGAAAAACTGTCACTTGATAAGTTGAGATGTCATCACTACATGTGTGATGACATCAGTGTTGACAAAGCATCTGAAAGATGTTACAGTGAATGTGAGGAGGGAGTATGTATACAAGGACATCCTTGTTATGGATATTCTCAGTTGTATTATATGAAGGATCCATTTTTGTATGTGACAACTCCCCCAATGAAGTGTTTGTTTGGTGTGCAAAAAGGATACAATGCCACATTTTCAATGAATCTTCAGTTTACTGATTTAGATACCAATCCTGAGATGAAAGAGTTTTTTGATTTTATTCAATCAACAGATGCGACAATCATGAAATATCTTGGAATCAATGAGACAAATTACCTTTCACAAATAAAATATGACAAAAAGGGGAAATATGAACCGAATCTATTGGTGAAACTTCCGTTTCGTTATAATCGGTTTGATGTGGATATCTATTCTGATACATTGCCTTATGTAAATATACTCGGGATACCATCATTTCGCATGATGCAGTGCGATATTTATTTAGATAAAATATGGCCGTGTGACAAGAATTATTGTGCAAAATGGAAAGTCCGTTGTATTCATATGTTGTAATATCTATTTTATCCTTCCGTGACCGGATTTTGACAAGTATCGCGGATCAATGGTATCCGGACAAGTTGCGATCTTTTCTCTAAGATAACATACAAAACTGATCCGTGTATATTTTTTGTATAATCCAGCGGTACCCACTTCCGGGTTATCACTGAAATCCGATACAATTGTTGAATTGTATTGTTTATCTTCATCTGTTTCATATATTTCGGTATTTGCGTGCCATTGATGCACATCCATCGCGACAAAATCATTGTTTCGCAAATTGATTCCCACACCAAATTGGGGAAACACTGTGTATCCCCCATGATATCTTCCTTGTTCAATTACAGTCAGATTCCCAAAGCCTCCTTTGAAATCTCCTGCATCTCTGTGAAGGGCTGTGCGAAAATTACGATTGATTGTGACAGTGGAGAAACAGGTATCGGGTATTTTAAGATGAGGTTTCAAGTCAGCTCTCTCTAATTGTTTTTGATACGATTCTGGAACTAATTCCTTAAACAAAGAGTCAATGCGTTTTAAAAACGGTAATCCTTGATTATACCTCTCGTAATTGGTTCTTGTGAAATGTGTGAGACGACAGGGTAAATCTGCGAAGTTTTTTCCAGCTTCATAAAATCCGATTGGATTTGAAGCGACTTGATTATTGACTTTCATTTTTGAGACTCCTCCTTGTTTTGAAATCAATAGTTGTATCAATGCTTCTTTTGAATATTCATCGGGCTTTTCTTTTTTGTCATATACGATTTTATGTTCATCACATAAAACTAATATTTCTTGGAGATCCATTGGATCATATAGTTCTTTAAGTTGGTTGCCTTTCGGGTTCAAATATCCTGTAGACCATTTGCTTGTTTTAACTAAGTTTCGTTTTTTCCAGTAATCGCTTTCAGCATCGATAGGACCCGCAGAAGCTCCTCTTCCTCGGCTAGCCTTAGCCAGATCTTTGTAAGAATCCCAACCGATTTTTATCAGTTTGTCATGTATTTTTTGTTTGCGAAACTTGAGCAACAAATGTTCGTCTCCTTGTTCATCCACCCAGTAAACATCCGTGTTAGAGTCAATCACGGGATACCGGATATCCTGTTCTGTGATCCAAGTGCCTTCACGTTGTTTGATTTCTTCATCTGTACACAATTTTTTAACGACAAGTTTTTTTGGTCTTCCCATTATAGTCTGTCTGAGAAAATAATCTCAAGATAAACGACTAACGTTTTATCAAATAATACAAGATAACGACTAATAACAAAACCACACTGATCTTGAAACAATAATCTAGATAAGGGGTTTGTATCTTGGTATACAAAGGCAAGGCTTGTTCTACAGTTAATTGGGGCTTGCCCAATTCTTTATTCACTAGATTGTGCATCTGAACAGTCCATGCAAACAGTTCTTTTTGACTACCCAGACTGTTTTCTAGAGATAACATCTGAAGATGTTTTGTGTAATTGTGAGCACAGGTTTCACAAGGCAAGACATGTTGAAGTGATTCAAAAAAAGTTTTGTATTGTGATTTTTCTTCAGATGTGGGAGATACGGGATACCCCAAAGCCACAAAATGCATAAACTTCCAACCATGAGAACCCCATACACGAGGTTTGATATTTTTGGACATCATTATAATGTGAGTTGGATATAATTTACATCTCTAAAACTTAAACAAATGATTTGTAACAAAACAAATGAATCATATACACACAGTTTGTAATAATTGTGGAATCAAAGGACATAGTTATCGCGATTGTCGAAAACCTGTCTTGAGTTATGGACACATATTGTATCGAACGGATACAGCTGAACCACAGATATTGATGGTTCAAAGAAAAGATTCATTGTGTTATATCGAGTTTATCCGAGGAAAATATGATGTGTATAATCCTTCATACATACAAATGTTGATTAGCAAGTTTAACAAAGAAGAAAGAAAACGAGTCATCGAAGATGATTTTGAAACCTTATGGAGAAAACTGTGGGGTATCAAGAATGATACAGGAGAAAATACATACAAATCTGATTATTACAAAGGTTATGAGAAATATTGTAAATTGGTGGCAGGTGTGAGCGCCCAAAACTCGTATTACACATTGAAATCATTATTAGAGAACGCTCCGGAACCGTATCTTGAAAGTGAGTGGGAGTTTCCCAAGGGTCGCAGAAACGTCGGTGAAACAAATCGTGAATGTGCAATACGAGAGTTTCAGGAAGAAACCAATTACACTACAAGAGATTACCAATTGATAGAAAACATTGCTCCTTTAGACGAAGAATATATGGGTGAAAATCATATTAGATACAAACATGTATATTATCTAGGTTTCTTGACAAATCTATCCATCGTTCCGTATTTATCAGAAACAAATCCTCATCAAATCAATGAAATAAAAGATATCCAATGGGTCACAAAAACACAAGCCCTTCAAAAGATAAGAGATTACCAAACAACCAGGAAAACGATTGTAAACAGAGTATTTGACATAGTGAATGATTTTAATGTAAATTATTTTGTAATACACTAATATATATATGCCCAAGAGAAGATACAGACATAAAGGAGGATCAGGTGAAGGAGGATCGGGTGAAGGAGGATCGGGTGAAGGTCAACAAGTTATATCGCAAGGTCTTCGCAACATGAAAAATGCTGTGAAAACGAGTTCTACAGAAACTATCGCGAAAGCGATACAAAACCCTCACGGAACCAATGCCTTTTTTGCATGTTTTTTCGTGTTTTTAGTTCCTTTGGCTATTTATTCTTTTACAGGAAAAATTGAAAACATATTCGTGCATGAAATCATGATGTCTATGATGGCTATGTCAATGGCTGCTTCCGGTATTTCCTATTTTTTGTTACAAGATGATACGCAAAACTCATATTTTGTAAAGGCATTCTTGGGATTGTCTGTGGTTTCATTTATCGCTTGGTGTTATTTCGCATGGAAGATAACAAGTGAAAGTGATGATGATGATGATGATAAATAGATATCAGCAGATTTTACATAATCTGGTTCGTAGAAATTTCAATATTTTACTCTACTCTAAATAAAATAGAGATGGAGAGACAACAGGTAGCTCAAACCTTGTCTGAAAAACTTAGACAAACTGAGTGGACACATGATACACTCGCACAAGCATATGACAAGATTCAAAAAAAGATACCACGAGAGTATCGTGTTCAAGATATCCCCGAACACGTGATCCGAGAAGTTTTAGTTGAAGAAATGATTACGTTGTCTCAAGATTTGCCTTATACCCATGATATATTACAAGATATTCAACATTACAAACAAAACTATCAATATTATCCTGATCCTAAAGAACCACAATTTATAGAAGAAATCTCACACAAATATGAAATGGGTATTAATTATGTGCATCACTCTCGCAAAACACCTGAAGAAGCATGTAATCGTGATTTTTTTGAATTAGCTCCTCATCAGATATTTTTGAAACAATGGATGTCTCCTTATACCCCATACAGAAGTTTATTGATTTTTCACGGAGTGGGTGTAGGAAAAACATGTTCTGGTATAACTATCGCTGAGAATTTCAAAGATATTGCTCAAGAAAAGAAAAAACGAATTATTGTCTTGGCTTCTACAAATATTCAAATTGGGTGGCAGAAAACAATTTACAATCCCGAAAAAGGTGACAATCAATGCACTGGAGACACATATGAACTTCCCGAAATGGTTTCAGATAAACCTCTGAAAGATCCTGAAAAACAGTCCAAGCGTATCGTTAGAAAATATTATGAATTGCATGGATATGCGGCATTCGCTAACTCAGTCAAAAGATTAATCAAAAAAAATACAGCGGGATATTCTGAAGATTCTCCTGAATATTCGAAACTCATGATTCAGTGCATTCAAGAAACATATTCAGATCGTGTATTGATTGTGGATGAAGTTCATAACATTAGGACAGGTGGTGAATCTGAAGTTAGAGATACATTACATCACATTGAATTAGTATTAAAATATAGCAAAGATTTGAAGCTGATATTGTTGACAGCAAACCCGATGTTTAATCAAGCAGAAGAAATCGTCTGGATACTCAATATGTTGCGACTAAATGATTCAAAATCTATGTTGATACATTCTGATATATTTCATGAAGGAAAGGTTACCGAAGAAGGTATTCAGATATTACACGAAGGATGTAAAGGATATGTATCTTATCTTCGGGGAGAAAATCCCGTATCATTTCCACTAAGATTGTATCCACAACACATATCTCCATTGATTACAAAAGATCATTGTCCATCATTAAATATTTTTGGTAATGAATTGTTGCCTCGAGACAAACTACAATTTTTGACACTGGTTCCGTCTCTACTTCAAGATTTTCAAAAAGAAGCATATGATGAAATTACAAGTCAATACAGAGGTCAAATCTTACTTCAAAATCAAGATGAACATCGTTTGTTACAAATGTCAAATATCGTGTATCCTATGAATGATATACCCGATGATCCAAAACCCTTATATGGTGAAGCAGGTTTTGAACGTTGCTTTCACAAACACAAGCGAGGAAGTCACATAGGTTACTCTTACAAACAAGAAATTGTGAGAGAACATGGTGAGTTTTTACATCGCGACATTCTTCCTCAATATTCTTCAAAGATAGCAGATATCATAAACGAAATCGATCAATCAGAGGGGATTGTATTTGTGTATAGTGCATGGATCAAAGGTGGAATCTTACCTTTGATGTTAGCATTAGAACAACATGGGTATCGCAAATATAAATCTCCTGAAATTCTTGAATGTGAACACAAAGACGAACCAATTTCTTATAATGGATTCCCTCAGTCGAAAGATCAAGATTTCAAGCAAGCATGTTATATTGTAATTTCAGGTTCAGGGGAAGGTCTCACAAATAATCTAGCTGACGAACTTCAAGCGCTCACATGCAAAGAAAATAGTGATGGTTCCCAAATCAAAATAGTATTAGGATCCAAAGTTGCCTCAGAAGGATTGGATTTCAAATGTGTTCGAAGTATTCATGTTATGGAACCATGGCATAATTTGAATCGTCTGGAGCAGGTGATAGGTCGTGGTGTTCGTAACTGTTCTCACTTGAATCTGTCACCTGAAAAAAGAAATACCACGATTTATCTGCACACAGGATACAATGGAGAAAACGAAACCATTGAAACATATTTGTATCGCAAATCTGAAAGAAAAGCACGAGATATCGGAGATATTGAAATGATTCTTAAAAAACAAGCGATTGATCAGTATTTGTTTCAAAATATGAATCATCTTACAAAATATGATGTAGATACAATCAAAGTCCAACCTGCATTTCGTAAATCAACTATATATGAAACGATCCCTTGTGACAAACCATATTCACGAGTTTGTTCATTTCAACCGGATTGTGGTTATATACCGAGAGGCTTCCCGATGAATCATTTCAAAGATTGGAATAAAGATACATTTCATATTGAATATTCTTCTGGTTTGACATCAGTATACAAAAAACGCATACAATATTTGGTGAGTCAAGAACTTGTATTTAAAATTCAACATATCAAAAAAAGAATCATTGAATATCAACAAGTATACGACGAGTTGTTAAAAGAAGCACTGTATCAAATCGTTTCTGAAAAAGAAATGATTTACAGCTGCAAAGGAGATGCGGGATATATTACATTAGTAGATGAGTTTTTGATGTTTCAACCCGTATATTCAAATGATCCCTTGTATCCATATTACTACCGAATACACAAGGGTTGTTTGCAAACAGATCCTCCACGGTTAACTTTACCAGAAAAACGAAGAGTGGTTGTGAGTGATTCAGAAATAAACTATGCTTGGGAACAACTTGAGATATTTTTCAAGAGAATTCAAAATTACACATTTACAACTCATGAAAAAATAGTAAAAGATATTTCTCATGCAGGAGCACAAGAAACCAACCGATATATTTTAAACAGACTATCATTTTCTGAAAAATTAATCGCATGTTATGTGACTCTTCAAGTATTCACAAATGACAAATTACTCGTCAATCACAAACAATACAAACAATACAAAGAAATCGTTGATTCTATCGTAGACTATTTCAAAGATCATATAGTATATCAATCTCAAGACACATACACACTTGAACATGGGAACCAGATCTTTGGATGCATAGTATATCACTGTAAAAACAAGAAGCTATACTGTTACCAATATTGCATAGAGAAAAGAGCATTGATATTATGCAATTTGATTGATCAGATGGAAATCCAAGATAGTTTGCAATACAAACCTACATTTTCTGTCAAGCAAAATACATGGGGTTTTATGATATATATGGAAAGTTTCCGTCACAAACAAAATGGTATGTTGTGTAAACTTGTCAGTCATTCAGATCGCATAAAGAAAACATACAAATATCCTCCCGGACCCGGAGTGGTTATTATTCGGGATACAAACAAAACAGATCAAAGATTGCAATCAACGGACCCCTACATGTATATTCAAAAACAATTTCCTCAGTGGTTAGATCGCTTAAGTGCAGAAAACAAACAATCATTTCAAAAATCGAAATCAAAAAATCAATATACGGTTGCAATTGAGTATGCCTTGATTTGTGAGAAACGTGTTGTTTCACCGGAACTCATGTCACTGTTATATAAAGCTTAAATTTGAGATTACTTAAAACTTGTCTATGTTACAGTAAGATTACAATGCAAACTCACACGCAAGAAATTGAAACCACAATTCACATCCCAGTGGATAAAGTGAAAACGACAAAATTAAATGAACAAATATGTCAGTCTTTGAAAGATTCAGAAGAAGGATATTGTGGCAAATATGGTTATGCAATTCCCCAAACAATTCGATTACTCAGTCGTTCATTACCTAAAATTGTATCCATTGATACGCGAAGTTTCTTGGAATACATTGTAAGATATGCAGTTGATACTATCTATCCATGTAAAGGAGACATCTTTGAATGTAAAATCGAAAGTGAAACAAAAATGGGATTGATGGGATATCTCGATTACAAAATACATGAAGATGAACCCTGTTTAAAAAACTCGCCTATCTTGTTTGTGATTCCTCAACAAATGTTAGACGACGTAGACGAATCACTTAGAAAACCCGGAACGAGTTTGAAAGTTGAAATATTACAACGAAGAATCAAATATCGTTCAAAACAAATACAAGCGGTTTCAAAGATATCCGTTTAACTTATCTGTAGAGAATCTATTGTTTTACAAATGGTCACTCAATCTGAAAAAAGACAAAGCGTATTTTCTCGTTTAAGGCAAATGAAAGATACAGGATGGTTGTATCAAACACTGTTAGAATCTGATATCCCTAAAACGATAAATTCAAATGGTATTTTTTTGAATATCTCATGTTTGTCAGATTCGCATTTAGAAATATTATATAAATCACTTGCAGATGTTACAACAGGTCCGAATCAAGCAACAGCTTTTGAACACAAAATACCAGAATTGAAAATGATTACGAGCAAACCCGTGCTTGAAAAATCATATCTTTCAGTCAAATTGACAAAATTACAAAAACAAATTATATCATCGATTTGAATTTGAAAGGATTTAAAATCGTATCCACTAGATGATACTAAACGACATGGACATTCTTAAGCTTGTTTCCCAATATAATCAAGAAAGTAAGCATACGTCTCATATAAAAGAATCACGCTTTGTGCAATCAGTGGGTGATTCGAAACAAACAACTCGATCACAGAAACCTATCACATCTATTTTACAAGCAATATTGATGACTTTTGATCCTATATACTCGGGTATAGCACGAAATGAGTGCAAGATGTATCTACAGCAAAAAGTTATGGATATGTGTTCTCAAATAGATGAGTCAAGTGATATTTCATATTCCGATTTCAAGTTTCACAGCAAAAAAATGAGACCCAAGTTGATACAAAGTGCTCTTCAGAAATCAGATAACAGCAATCATTTGTCAGTATTGTATTATTTAAATGAATATTACAAGAGACACTTTGTCATAGTTCAAGAAGATGGCTATTGGAACACCTGTCATAAATCATATCCCGTGCAAACAATATATCATGAAAAAGACAGATTCAGTGTAGTCGACAAACAATACCAGCACTTGCCCGAGAAAAACATAGATGATATTCCATTGTTAAGAGATGTTAAGGGTATGCCTTATGAAAGTGGAATGAAAGCCATCAGTCATTATTCTGTGGCCGATCTTAAACAACTTTGTGAGTCTCATAAGATATCTGTAAAAGAAAATGGAAAAGCAAAGAAAAAACAACAATTGTATGATGAAATCGAAAGATCTATCTTGTCATAAAGACACATGCTTTAAATTTGACTTTTTTACTTAAGACTATATCAAAATATAGTTTGTTATAGTATAATGTCACAAAAGACTGACCCCACGTATGAAGAAATCATGAAATCAGATACATTGGTATCTTATTTTGCAAAAGCCATATCGGATAAAGAAATTGAAATTGAATGGATCTATGGGACTCATCCTAAGATAGATACATTAAACAAAACTGACTTTCTACGATTGTTAACTTATCTGAGAACAAATCATCCTTTGATATCAGAAACCAATACATTAGATATCAATCGTCAATATACCAATCGTCGCGGAAAAACAGGAATTGGAAATGTTCGTTGTAGTATTGAAGGTGTGCAAGATATTCGCAAATATTGCAAGAGCAATTCAATCGAGGGTCTTTCTGATATATTGTTTGTGAAAAAGCAAATCTACAAAGATCTTAAAAATCTGACACATTCCTATGATCCAATTATAAACAGAGACTACAATTATCGCATAAATGCAAAAACGGAGAGTCCTTTGTCAGATGAAGACAGAGAAGTTATCGAGTTTCGAAGAGATCTCAAAGATTCTCTTAAAAGTTATCGTTACAAGAAAAGATATAGTTTTGCAACTCAAGATGGGTTGTTTCGTATTGATTTGACAGCTGTGAAACAATGTCCATATGATATGATACAACGAAAAACCAAGGTCTATCGTAGCTTTGTAGATGCATGTATCTTGAAGATGCCTGAATCATATGAAGTAGAAATCGAATATGTGGGAAGCACAGAAACTCAAGGCGGGTTTCCGATTGAATCATTTATTCAAAATGTTCTTTCAGGAAAATCTGTAAAAGATGTTTCGGGAACAACGAGTTCACTTTCATTTAATGTGTTTTCAGAGCTAGCTTATGTAGAAAAAATACAAAGATCGGAAGCACCGAGTCACAGTTGGGGCGAGTTTCAAAGCGAAACAGAAGTGTTGAATGCATATGCAAGTCGCCTGTTTCCGCCCACATTTACTCCGGTTACATTGAATCCTGAAGATGATATTCACTATACATATTGGGATACTAGTGATCAAGAATATCTGTTAGATTTGATCATGGATACGGATCGTTCTTTGTATTATGAACGCACTGAGACCAATACAAAAGCCGATTATAAAGGAGCAAAACAAACTGATTATGCTGTATTTTCAATTGTCCCTCCTTTCCAAGATGAAGATGTTCCTTCTGACAAACAATCACTTCCTAAGGAAATTATGGTTCCACTCATAGAAATTAGTGAGACTTCGGAAAGTCTCAAATTAACGGAACCCATCACAGTTGAATTACAAGAAGGTTTAGCACGTTACAGTGATGTATTGATGAATAGTGAAGGACCTGTCTCAGATACAACAGTTGAAACGGAAGAGGAGATCGATCCAAAGATAAAGCATGCGAAACAAGTTGTGAAAGCTGTGATAAACCGATTTACAGAAAATGCAGTATCTTTGCTTAAGGTGATTCGTCAAACGGATCGTTTACTGTCTAAATCAATACAAGCTCGTGTAATAGAAGGATATCACAAATTAACTCAACAAGGTAATGGGAACACGAGATTCATCGGACCGAATCCTGTCCCAATCAGCTTGAAAGAATTGGACCCAGACAATCCTCATACAATACTTCATAGTTATATGGTTACTGAAAAGGCTGACGGAATTCGTGCACAACTATACAAAATGGCCGATGGTGCATGCTATTTGCTAACTCAGAAACTCAAAGTTATTCACACAGGTTTATCTTTTGGAGATTCTCTGAAAGGTGAATGGCTACTGGATGGAGAATATATCACACAAGACAAACATGGAGAACCCGTTGAGTTGTATATGATCTTTGATGTCTATTATGCAGGAGAAGGCAAAGACAGTTTGTATCCATCACCTGCTTATACATATCCATGGAAATCATCTAATGTGTCTCGTTCTTCAATACTATCTGATTTTCAAGCACAATATGACGCTACACCTGTAGATGATTCATATGTTGACATCGGATACAAACGTTATTATGAAGGACCCAAAGCACTCAAACAAAAAAAAGATACAAATGAGAGAAACATATACACCAATTTAAGTGAGATGGGGAAATCCTGTCGTAAAATATTGAAACGAGATGAAGACACACATGATGGTTTTGGATATACAATCGATGGTTTGATATTCTTGCCAATGAACTATCCTGTATCTTCTACAAGTGAATCATCGGTTTCATCAATTAATGGTCCCTGGACTGTAAATTACAAATGGAAAAGTGCTCTCGAAAATACAATTGACTTTCGTATCAAGTTTGTAAAAGAAACAGTGGACGGAAAACAAAGAGACAAACTCGTAACAATGAATCTGGACAATCAAATTACATTGTGTCGACAAGTTTCACTTGTTGTTAAATATGACATGAAACGTGACCCAGATTACGATTACGCTTCATTGATTGTTACTGGCGATTCAAAGAAACCACCTACAGAAATACCCTTTCATCCACCTGATGAGTCATCAGACATACATCTATGCAACTTACCTATACAAGACAACAAAACACTTTGTCTTCGGGACAAAGTAGAGATAACGGATGGGATGATAGTTGAAATGAGATATTGTCCTCAAAATCCTATCGGTGCACAATGGCAACCTTTGAGACATCGTTGGGATAAACAGGTTCCTCAATTGTTTATTCATGCAAATCAGATATGGGACACGATTCAACATCCCGTGACAGAAGACATGATTCGTGGAGTGCCTTCTGAATTGTCTAAGATTCCTGGATACTTGTCTGAATATCCAATCAGAGATGCAAGTGAAACCTATTATTTAGGAAATGAAAATCGGTATGATACACCCGATCGTTCCTTAAGAGTGTTTCACAACTATGTGAAACAAAAGCTTATATCTGCAATAACTTCCGTTGGAGAAAAGAGTATCGCAATCATGGATACATCGATTGGACGAGGTGGTGATCTAAACAAGTATCTTCGTTCGAGTAACAATATATCCTTCTTGCTAGCATTGGATATCTCATCTGATGTGAATAGTGCAGCAAAAAGATTTTATCTAGAAAGAATGAGAAAACCCAGAGCAATGTTTATTCAATATGACACAAGTATCTCTCTCAAAGAAACACAGGGAGTGCGAGGTTCAGAAACAACTCAAACGAAAAATACACACTATCTGGACATATTGTATGGAAGAGACAGAAAGATTCCCAAAGAAATGAGACCCATACTACCACGTTTCAAAAACCTGTGTCAAAAAGGGTTTGATGTTATAAGTAGTCAATTTAGCTTTCACTATTATCTCAAAGATGAAGAAACATTTCGAGGATATCTTCAAAATCTAAGTGACAATTGCAAAACTCATGGTTACTTTATTGGAACCTGTTATGATGGAATGAAAGTCTTTCAAGAATTAGAAAAGTCTTCATCTGGAATATTAGAAATGAATGATGAATATGGAAATCGTGTATATTCTATACAAAAAAGATATGAAATAGATGATTTCACATATACACCAGATCGCAAAAGTGAGTTGTTTGGTCAGAAGATTGACGTATATATGAACAGCATCGGACAAGAAATAACAGAGTATCTGGTTAATTTCAATATGGTATCTGATATCATGAATGAATATCACTTTCGGTTAGCGACTCCCAAACTCAAAGGGAAATATTCTGGGATATTTGACAATACTGAATATTCATATATTCCCGGGATGGGGGGATTTGAAACGATTCTCAAACATCTTCAAAATCGTTCATCAAGTGATTCAGATCTTAAAAACTTTTATCCGGAAGCTTTAGAGATATTCAAAGAGGAAAACAAACCACTGATACAATTAAGTAGTCTTAACAATTGGTTCATCTTTGAAAAGTTTGCCTGATTTAAATAATATCACATTAACTGTAATTATGATTTTTGTTTTACGCGCAGATGCTTCTGATAACAAACAACTGTGTGAAAATACTTTCAAGACATTGTCAGAAAGATTGTCTAAAGTCAAGGGTAGCATTGATAGATATGTATCACAATGGGAACAAGCAAAAAAACAAATACATGTGTATGAATATGTGTATACATCTTCCTATCGTCCATTGAATTTGTGTAATGTATCTCCAGTGAGTCGTTCATATTTCAAGATGAAAGACTTGTTGTATGATTTTAAGCCAGATATATCAAGTTGTGTTTGTTTAGCAGAGGCTCCTGGTGGGTTTTTGCAGTGTTTGGAAGAAGCAGGTGCAAGAAAACTGATTGGGGTGACACTCGTTTCTTCAGATAAAAGAGTTCCTTACTGGAATCCAAAGATATCCAAATCTCCAATATTTCATGAAATCAGAGGGATTCAACAAAACGGTGATTTGTTACATTTTGAAAATGTATTATCGATAATCAATTCTATAGGGATTCACAGTGTTCCGTTAGTAACTGGTGACGGTGGATTTGATACCACGGGAGATTACAACCGACAAGAAGAGTTATCATATCCTCTAATCTTGAGTGAAGTGTTGATAGCCTTGAAAATACAACGTTTGGGAGGGACATTTATCTGCAAACTGTTTGATACCTTTTTGCCGTCTACATTACAACTGATGGATATACTAACACGATGTTATGATCATGTGTGTTGTTACAAACCATGTATGAGTCGTATATCCAACTCTGAAAAATACATAGTGTGTCAGGGATACAAGGGGACACCTACAAAGCTGATGAATATGTTGATTCATCAATTGTTTCATAAAATACAAATTACACACTGGAATACATCATCATGTTTTTTAGAATCAGTATCAGTATACAATCAAACCTATGTAGATTCTCAATGTGAATCTATCCAGAAGGGTGTTCAACTTATAAAAGACAAAAAGATCAAAAGAAAAGCGACCCTCGAACAAATCTCCAAAGGCAAAGAATGGTGTCGCAAACACCAGTTTACAAATACAAATACAAATATATAGAGCTGTATGTGATAATCGTAATTATCATTCACGTCGCTTTTATAGTATATCAGTATCAATTATACATCATCGGGTATTCTTTCCAAGCTATCAGAATATTTTTTGAATTTCTCATCATAGTTTGAAAATGTCATTTCTATTTCCGCAGCTACATCACTTCCGAGATATTTTTCTAAAGCGGCTTTTATATCTCCCTCACTCATGCCTTTTATTTGTCTATATAAACCATCAGAGATCACAGATAGTGCATATGACATTTCCGATTCTAAATTAATACCTGGGAGAGATTCTGCAAAACTTAGAGTATATATACGAAGCTGATCACTACTCTGTCCTGGATCCTCACCTGAAGGTGTTACACCTGTAGGTTGTGGGGGCATCTCTTCAATTGAAGATGGTGCATCTTGCTCTTCAGATTCTGGGGGCTCCCCTCGACTTACTGTGGAGCGTAACGCCTGTATAAAATTATCTGCTCTGCTTTGTTTTACAGTTTCTGGTTCTCTATAAGGGACATAGACGGTGCATGGGTCTATCGCCCCCTGACCAATAGGATCTAACCAACGTAGGTGATTGGCTGTATTGGCTGCATCAGCTTTATCATGAAAAGCATACACATCTCTTCTGTAATCACCACATGTCATCTGTTCATGATTATCTCCTTCAGTAAATAATTCACGAATGATTCTACCTGTGAATTCTTCATTTTCATCATTTTTATTGTATTTAAGCACGAGCTTCCCGCACAAATCAATCGGTACGTGATAGTATCGCCTCGTTTCTCCAGATTCTGCACGTTCTCCAGATTCTGCACGATAATACAATGTCATCGTCCTGTAATCTCTGACAGGATGCCTTTTTTCATCCATTTTTCTGAAAATAGGTCGAGAATACTTGTTCCTAGGTGCGCCAAAAATCATTGTAGTTTTATCTCCTGAAGTTTCAACTGCAACAACAGTGTTATCCACCGGAATCAAAATGGAACATAGTGTTATTTGATCGTTTAAGATAACACTAAATGAAAGCAATAAGCCCGGAGTTGTTCCAAGTTTTTGTGGACCCGGTTTTGTATCAGTAAACAGACGTTGTATTCGTTTTGTTCCTTTGAATACATTGTCTTTCACATTTTGCACAGATTCGGGTATATTATCTAAAACAGCCCTGGTGATATGTAAAACCTTGTCCATCGTTTCTTGAAATGGGATTGCATCTACAACAACACCCTTGGCTTGTGTTATTGTATCTTTTTTAACCGCTGCTTCTAGAACATCTATGAAAAACGTCTTTTTTTCATCTATGGAGGGAAACGTCTTTTTTTCATTTTCATAGTTACCGCTATCTGTCATATTATGCACCAGAAGACACTCTATAAACTTTTCAAATTGTGAAAATTGTAAGCACTGACATTTTCCCATGTAATCAACCCCTTCCTTTCCAAAATCGAAGTTAGAGATAGAGTCCATCTTCTTGTTTAAATCTTGGATAGCTGTTTTGATCTTAGCATCTATTTCTTCTTCATCCACTACAAGACGCACTAAGCCACTCAGTTTTTCTGCCACAACATCCACATATCGGTAATATGTAGTTTGGTCTAATTCTACACTAGTATCATCGAGACAATTGATTCTACATGGAAACACACTACGTTTCAAAAATTTGGCTTCCCATTCGTATCCCACGATTGCTTTTTCTGGCAATTGGGTATCTGTGCCACAAAACAACTCCTGGATTGCCATACATGTTTTCATGATTTCATCTCTAGTTGTGGAGCTTACTGTTTTAGCGTCAGTTTCATCTATAGCAATAAAATCATCTCTTACTTTCTCTTCATTTCTTTTTAGTCTATTAGTAGTCTCCATGGCATTAGTCCCCATGGCATATCGTGACATGCATATCTCTACACTATCGGGGACTGGAACTGTTTCAACGCTTGAAACTGTTCTAGGACGTGATGATGATGTTGATTGTGTCGTTAGAATCGCGCTATTCAATCTCTTTAGAGCAATCTCTTTCATTTTGTCATACACAGCAGATTGATGAGATATAGGAGTATTTCCCATATCTCTTGCATCCATTGGGTTAAGTAGCGCTGCTAGAAGGGGTCCGAAACTTTCTTTCAACAAATATCCTGCAAATTGTATATCATCAAGGCTTAGGACATTCGTTATTTTTTCTTTACCACGTCCATCCTCAAGGTAACCCATTATTTCATACAAATCATCATTCTCTGTTCCGGACTTTTTTTTAAAAATACTCATATCTTTTCTATCTCCCTTCGTAAAATTGAAACAAACTGATGCATCACGGCTTTCTAATATTTGTAAAGTCTTTTGTATCAGTGGATCATCTGTATTTTTGAAACGTATTTCGAAACGAGTGGTCGTCTCACTCTCGCGATTTATTTTACATGTCAATTCAGGGACCTCCCCTATGTAGTAGAAGCATTGGCCTGTTTTTTGCCCAGTCAACTGTTTGTCTGCTCTTTCAGTTCTCTTATACTTAGTAGAAAACATGCATGGGAAGTCGTCTGTAGCCGAATATTCCACGCTAGATACAGTTCTACTAGTGTTGAGAAATGCAGTTCTCATATTATCTGATTGAGGCAATTGAGGCCTATCAGTATGAGAAATCTGGCCTCCGGGAGGAATACATGGGTATGCTATAGGGGGATTATATTTACTCATATCTATCCCATACACAAGTGCATATTTGAGTTCTAGCAAATACAAAAGAAAGGGTCTTTCATCGAAATTAGGATTTCCGTCACCCCCCCTAGCGAGCGTTGGGGGGTTCGGGGTTTCTTGGGATCCGCGCGCTCTGCGATGCGATGTGATATGCCTTGTGACTGCTTGGCTGACAAACACGTCCATACATGTTGATCTCTTATTCATATCATTTGGTAATTTTTCTATATCACAAAAATGATGAAAATGGGGGTTTACCTCAAGGTTTACCTCAAGACGCGCGTCAAAACCTTGCAAGAGTTTCTTTGTCTGATATCTAGTATACTCTGTGTCATATAACATACTGAAGCGGAAAGGCACAGCTATTTTATATTCTAATTCTTGTTCTGATACAGATACTGGTGGTGACGCTGCTTGTGGCTCTGGTACTTTCTCATCGTCTGACGCTGGTCCTGGTAATGTTCTTGATTCTGTTACTGATCCTGATACTGGTCTTGGTGATAGTTGCTCTGTTTGTGGCGCGGGTTGTGGCGCATTATGAGATTTCCATGCTATGAATTCACTTAGTAACTCATTTGTAAAAGTGGATGTTTCAAAAAAACCTGATCGTTGAATTGTATAAACCAAATCATCCATTACACGGGTAGTAAGTTGATTTTTATTCTCGTAGGCGGCTCTACTAATCTCGCGATCCATGTAGTTTATCACTTCTTGTCTTTCTTCTCGAGGGATTGTTTCGAGAAACTGGGGTAAGACCACGGCTGTGTCTGGTATTCTGGCTGCAACCGAATGTTCTAGCTCTGGTTCTAGCTCTGGTTCTGGCGCTGGTTCTAGCTCTGGTTGTGGCGCTGGCTCTGGTACTGAAGCCGATTCTGGTAATACAGTCAAAACAAAACAATATACATTACATAAATTTTTGAAAACTTCGCAACCTTCAGGTATGACATTATGTTTCAAAACATCTGCATTTTCTGGAGGAATTACTCTAGGAAATACTTTGACTTCTACTCCAATTATTTCTTTGTAACTGGGTAGTCCTCCCTCTAGTGTCCTTACGTCTACAAAATCTTTTACATATTCTGGTGTTAATATCAAATCTTTATTTGTAATCTCAGCTGGACTTCCCGCTAAATTCATACATACACTTGCTGCACTCTGAGCTGCATTAGACACAGTTCCGGCGAAGGCTTTCAGCATGCCCCCCGTTTGTTCTTCATTGGTTATGGGACTATGTAAATGGTTCTGGCGTCTACCTCTTGTATTGCGCCTAGTTCTACGCCGTGATAGACGCTGACGTCTACGTCTTGTGTCACGTCTTGTGTCACGTCTGGTGTCACGTCTGGTATTGCGTCTGGTATTGCGTCTGGTATTGCGTCTGGTATT
>TARA_B100001093_G_scaffold76612_3_pt1 | contig 22544 bp, 29 predicted proteins | sample TARA_B100001093 | Tara Oceans TARA_B100001093 (sample SAMEA2623116) | marine metagenome | biome: marine biome (ENVO:00000447); feature: surface water layer (ENVO:00002042); material: "saline water (ENVO:00002010), including plankton (ENVO:xxxxxxxx)" | depth 5 m | reverse complement strand
TTATCAAATTATGATATATTAGATGTATTAAGTCAATATGAAGAAACTTATTCTAATTTTAAATTTATAGGTCCAACACCAATAGATTTTGATAGTAAACCAAATTTTTTTGACGAGAAATGTGTTTGGAAAGAATTGTGTAATTTTAAATTACAAAATTACATCAAAAAAGGAATCAATAAAATTGGTGTTGTATTTAATTTAGATGAACATGATGAACCTGGCTCTCATTGGACATCTCTTTTTATAGATTTAGAAAATAAAATTATATTTTATTTTGATAGTGCTGGTGATAAAATACCAAATGAAGTTGATAAACTTGTAAAAAGAATCATACATCAAGGTTTATATTTAAGCACTCCTATTCAATTGGAATTTCATGAAAATCACCCATTTACACATCAAAAAGGTCATAATGAATGTGGAATGTATAGTTTATATTTTATAATTACAATGCTTACAAATAAAGATGGAAATGAAAAATTATTAAAATCAGTAGAAGAAAAATTAGTTTATTTTAAAAATAAAAGAATTCCAGATAAATATGTTTTTCAAAAAAGAGATGTATATTTCAACAAGTGATAAAATCTATTTATATAATAACTAATGACTAAAAATAAATCAATAGGGATTATTCAAAGATTAAAAATGAAAGGCGGAGAACAAGAAACACAAACAGAAGATAAAAAGATTCAAACTTCTTTAGGAACAATTAATTTATGTCCTTCTTTTACACTTGATTCAACCAAAGAATATTTTAAAAATCTTTTAAAAGACTCAATAAGACCAGATTTAAAACCAAAGGAAAAAACACTTACTACTGAGTTAGAATTTTATAGAGATGTAAAACCTAATAGTAAAGGAACATATATTAATGATTTTAATATTAAAGTCAATAATGAAGACATGCCATTTAGTTCACTGGACCAAGTTGATTATTTTTTGACTCAATATGTTGGAATGGTTGAAAATCAAAAATTAATTGAACAAGGTAGTCAAGATGTAAAAGAACCAAAATACTTTTTTAACAAAATTGTAAGAAAAATTCCTCATTATCCTTTTGATCAAAACCTAGAGGATATAAAGAAAGAATTGACTGATGATGAAAAATTAAAAGGTGGAAAATTAAAAAAGTCAATAAAAAGTGGCAAGAATAAAAATAAAAATAGAAAGAATAAAAAGAATAATACAAAAAGAAATAAAAAAATATAAATACACCTAGTTTGATTATATATACATGTCACTATATATAACCAAAGATAATCAAGACCTTTTATGGAACGTGATTCATAAAAATGCATCTATGAAGAAAAAATTAGAAACATTACAAGTGGAACAAAAAATAAAATGGTTTCAACAAATTATTGAAAAGTTTTATAGAGAAAATGAAACAAAAGTGATTGATAAACAAGCGTTGGTTTTAATGAATAAACAAACAATTAGTCATATGATTAAAGATTTGAGAGAAAATAATAATTATAATATAATAAAGACAGAAGATAGCGAAACATCTTCAGAAACAAATAATTTACAAGAAATAGAAACACCCCCTGTAGTTAAAGATAATAAACAACAGATATATTTGTCAGAATTTGAAAAAAGACAACAAGAATACAATTCAATGATGAATAAAAAGATACCAGAAACGATTGATTTTTCTGAAAATACAGAAAGTGACCAAGTAATTACAAATATGGAAGAATTAATAAAAGAACAAGTAGCTGCAAGACAATTAGATATGGAAAATATACAAATGAGTGTCCATCCAAAAGAAAGTGAAGTTGAAATTTTAAAAATTGAAGAAAATACTAACATAGACATAGAATCTCATGAATTAGAAATGCAAAATGAAGAAAAAACAAAAAAATCGGTTTCATGGGAAGATGACATGAATAAAAAATTAAGTTTAGAGGATAGATATAGTAGATTAGAAATAAAATGCAATCATATTATTGAAACATTAGAACATACCGTGCAAGAAAACATAATGATAAAAGATAAATATGAATCACTAGAAGAAAAATGTGATTCAATTATTGAAAATTTGGATACTATTATGAATGTAGAAAGTGATGTAATAGAAAAATATGAAAATTTAAATAGATATAAAAGAAGTAATAGTTTATAATTATATGGATCTATTCAAACATACTTTTTTTATAAATTTAGAATCAAGAAAAGACAGACTTGACCATGCTGAAAATGAATTTAAAAAAATGAATATTAAAGCAGAGAGATTTAATGCAGTAAAACTTGCATCAGGTGCAGTAGGTTGCACAATGAGTCATATAAAATGTTTAGAACTTGCCAAACAAAGAAATTATGAACAAATATTTGTTTGTGAAGATGATATTATTTTTAAAAATCCTGAACTTTTAAAAAAAAATATTACTAAATTTTCAGAAAATAAGGATATTCAATGGGATGTTTTAATTATAGGTGGTAATAGTGTCCCGCCATATATGAAAGTCGGAGATTATTGTGCGAGGATATTAAATTGTCAAACTACAACAGGTTATATTGTAAAAAATTCTTTTTATGATATTTTAATTAACAATATGAAAGAAGGTGTAAAATTTTTAATGAAAGAACCTGAAAATAAAAGGCAGTATGCAATTGACATTTATTGGAAAAGATTACAAATGCAATATTTTTGGTATATGATTATTCCACCAACAGTTTCACAATATGAAAATTACAGTGATATTGAAGGAAAAAATATGAGTTACGACCATCTTTTATTGGATATGGAGAAAGAGTGGTTTGTAAAACAGCAACAAGAAATGAAAAATAAAATGAAAATGAATTTAACTCCTGGGTAGTTTTTCTTTGACATGAAACTGGGTTACATTTAATTCTATGACATATTGATTGTTTAATTCTAAAGTTACCTTTTTTTCTAGATGAGGCATACTATTTAATAAAGTTACCAAAGCTCTTAAAATAATGAGAATTATGTTCATTATTTTATAAATTAGATATTTAAAACTCAAAAAAAACTAAATATTAAGATGAAAAATTATATAAATAATTTTTATAACTACATTTATATCTGAATATACATGTTTAGAGGATTTAGAGATGACCAGAAATGGAGAAATCATGTTAAAAAATATAATGCTAACAAAGATAAAAATGATGTTAAGGAATTAAAACTTTTTCGGGTTTGTTATGAAGCACGTGCTTTTCAGCAATTTCTTCGAAATGAATATAATGTGGACCTTGATATTCATGAAGCATCTAAAATAGTGAGCGAACGGAATGAGCCATATTATAATCCTTGTTTAATTAAAAGGGAAACAGGCACTGCAAGTAAAGCAAACGAAATGTATAAGGAAATGTTACAAGATTTTGACAAAAGACAACATCTTAAAGAAGACCATATACACCACCATGACCAAACGAGATGGAGAAAAAATAAAAATCTTTCAAAAAAATTAACTAAAGCTAGATCTCAAAAACGAGAATATTGCAACAATTAATTGTTTTTTAAATACAAAAATTTTGATAATATGTTTTTATTTTTTTCTTCATTTTTGAGAACCTGAAGTTTAGATTCATATTCTTTTTGCATAATTTGTTGTTTATATGTTTCGTTTTGTTGAGATAAGATTTTTTCGGCTTCTTTTTTATCTAAAGGAGATATTTTTTGAGCCCCTCTTGCCCTGTTATATTGATCAACAGATGAATATTGAGGAATATTTCTTATATCTTTTTCACTAACCATTAAAACCGTTTGATCTTTATGAACTTTTCTTAAATCATCAAATTTTAATTTTCCAAAAGGGTCTGTAGTTACATAACCATTATCATCGTCTTCATATAACTTATTACCAGAATCACTATTAACATATAAACTTTCTACTCCATTATATTTTACAATTGTGTTTTGTTTTTCTTTAATTTTTTCAAGTGCATATCCCATATTTTTAGTATTTACTTTTTCTGTTATTTCATATTGATTATTCTCATTAGTAAACCATTCATTTTTAGTTGGGTCAGGTTTATTATTATTATTTTCTTCAAACATTTTATTAAATTTAGATTGAAAACTTGCTTTAGACATGTTATTAATCGTCTTAAAAATTTCTTTATCAGTAGAATCATTTAATCCTCCTTGAGAACCTGGGTCATAAACCTCGTCATTTATAAGCGTTTTCTTGTGTTTATTTTGATTTTCATAAAATTGGACAATAATTTCGTAAGCTTTTTTATAAAATAAAAAATATTTAGCATCAAGTTGGGATTTATCGGGATGAACAGAAACCACCTTTTTTTTCGCCTTTTTTAAATCTTGTATTGTTAAATCATAATTTAAACCAAATAGTTCTAATAGTTCATCCAAGGAATACATATGAATATCTAAATTATGAAATTCACTCATTATATATTGAATAAAAAGAAAAAACTAAGTTATTTTAATCATATAAAAATATTTTTATAAATTATTATAAGAAATGCCTTTACCTATTATTACTGAATTAAAAACAAAGGAACAATTTAAAAAATGTCTAATCGATAATCCAGGTGTGGTTATAATTAAGTTTGGAGCATCATGGTGTAATCCGTGTAAAGTAATTGAGGATGACGTAAAAATGTATTTTTCACAAATGCCAGACAATATACAATGTATGAACATTGATGTTGATGAAAGCATAGAAGTCTATGGATTTTTAAAAACTAAAAAAATGATAAAAGGAATCCCGGCACTTCTTGCGTATTATGAAGGAAACCACAATTACGTTCCAGATGAATTTGTAAATGGAACTGATAAAAACGAGCTTAAAAATTTTTTTAACACCTGTTTAGAAGAAGCAGGTAATTAGAAAATTATTCTCAATTTATTAAATATATAAACATACTATATAAAAATGGAAATATCATACAAAATTGAAAAAATTCAAAAAAATTTCTCAACGTTAATTTTATTAAATCAAAAAATAGAACATGAGAAATCAAAACTCAAATTGAAGCTTAAAAATTTAAAAGATACACATGCAAAAATGAGTAAATCGAATAATAAGCAAATATTTCTATTTTGTTTAGATTCTTTTTATTTTCAATATAAGATTTTTTCTATGGAACTTGATAATTTAGAGAAATTTGATTCTTTAATTAAAAATAGAACATATTGTGATTATTATAAATTATATAAATTAATTTTAAAATATATCAATGAAAATAATGAAGAGTTGGAAATTGATATAAATCATAGTTTAGTTCCTGTATATAAAGATTTAGAACCATTTTTTGATTATGGTGTAGATAATATTAAGCTCGTTCATGATAATATGCTTGATTGCATTAAAAGTATGTTCGATACTGTTTTAAAGAAACAAGAAGTTATTAATGAATATACAACTAAAAAAAAGGCAGGCTATTCCATATCTAACTTTATTAATACATTAACACATGAAAACAACGTATTAAAAGCACAATTAGATTTATATTTAAATTATATATCATTTTTTCATATTTCTCAACAAAAACAAATTAAAAGATTATTTGACAGTTACGTAAATTTTGAAAAAGAAGTGGATAATAATATTTCATCTGAGCACGCTTTTTCTTTTGATGATTTATTAGAAGATGATGTTTTCTTTGGTGAACAAAATGAAGATAAATTAGAAACTAAAGTTGAATCAGAAAACAAAAAAGAAGAAGATACAATACCTCAAAAAGAGGAAAAATCGGCTATAGATAAAGATAAAAACCATATTGTTGAAAATGATAAAAAAGAAATTCCAGAATTTAAAGGTTTAGAGTAATAATATAATAATTAAAAAATTATTATGTTGCGTTAGAATTATTTATTATTCTATATCATAGATAATGTATATGAACGAAAACGAAAAAAACGAAGATAATGGTTCTTCAAGTTTAGATACAGAACAAGTAAACCAGAATAAAGATAAAGTAAAAGTGATTTGGTCGCCTGAGAATGAACTAATAATGGTTGAATGGTGTGATGTTGCACAGTGCTATAAATGGTTAAATTCAAAATCACACGAAAAATATTCACGTGCTCATGCTTGGTATACAATACCTGCTATTATTTTATCAACAATTAGTGGCACTGCTTCCTTTGCGCAAACTAGTTTACCTAAAAATTACCAAGTGTATTCTCCTTTAATAATTGGTTCTATTAATATTTTTATTGGTATTTTAACTACTATTCAACAATATTTAAAAATATCCGAATTAAACGAAGCACATAGGGTTTCTTCCATTGCATGGGATAAATTTGCTAGAAATATTCGTATTGAGTTATCAAAACATCCTGACGAAAGAACAGATGCCAAGACCTTTTTAAAAATTTGTCGTCAAGAATTTGATAGATTAATGGAAACTAGCCCAGGTATACACCAAGAGATAGTAGAAGATTTTAATAATGTTTTTACTGGAAAAGAAGGTTCCAAAAAGCGTAAGAGATTTGAACAATTAAGAAAACCTGATATTTGTGATACAATTATTAGTGCTAATGAAACAAGACATAAATGGTATAAGGAATTAGAAAATGCAGTTGATGATGATAATGACGAAGAAGAAAACCAAAGATTAATACAAGAACAAAAAGAACTTCTTGAAGCAAAAGAACAACAATTAACTGCTATGCATGAATTAGAGGAAACAAAAATGAATAAACATCTTGAACACTTAAAACAATCACAGAAAGAACAAGAACAAAATGAAAAATTTTATGAAGAACAGGTTGGATTAATTAATAAATATATTAATACATTTGTAGAACTCTACGAGAGAAAACCATTAACAGATGAAATTATTACTAATATAGGAGAACAAGTCGACGAAATTTGTTTAAATAAATTTTTATCTACTTATAAAGGTGATGGTAATGAACTTGTTTAAAATTATATAAATTTTTATATATAATTTTATTAATATCTTTCTTGATACTCTGGGTCGTATAATTTTCTAACTTCTGAAGGATGAACAGAATTTTTAGAATTATTTGTCATACTAAAAGGGTCCTTAATTGGAAACTTAAATTTTACGTTATAAATAGTTTCAACACCCAAATAATCTAGTATAACATTTTCAAGTACATCAGGAAGTTTTTTCTCATTTATAACTTCTTTGACAGTTTCTCTTTCTTTTTTATAAAGCTCGTATTGTTCTCGCAGTTTTCCCATTTTCATGGAGATTGGATATTTGCTTGCATTAAACCCTTTTCTAATTAATATATCCGCTATTTCATATTTTACATGATTTTTTTTTTTTAAATCAGAGTGTAATTCACTATAATCTATATAATTTATCCATTCTATTACTCTTTGTAAATCATAAAATTTCCTTATTGTTAAGTGATTTACTTTTATTGCAATTTGTGTAAAATATTTCAATATATAGAGACGATTTCCATTTTTAATTGCATAATCAAGAGGTGTTTTGCCATAAGCATTCGTTATATTAAAATCTGCACCTTTTTCAATTAAAGTTTTAACATGTCTTACAGTTCCAAATTGCACTGCATAATGTAATATTGTATTTCCCAAATAATCTGAGGAATTTATAATTGGTCCACAACCAATTAAATATTCTATTAATTCAATAACTTTATCCAAATTAGGAAATGGTAAATCTTCATAGTCTTTAACTGCTTCAACCATTAATTCATGATAGTCATGTTCAATATCTATATCATAACCAGATTTATCTGTATATTTCTGATAAATACGCATTAATTTTAGGTATAACAAAAGTAAAAAATTTTCGCTACTATTCACGTATTTTTTAACTTCAGCTCCACTTTGAATAAAATATTTTATTACATTTTCAGTAAAGTTAAAATTTATATAACGTGAGACAATGTTTTCACAATTTTTAATAACTATTTTCAAAGGTGAACTATGTGACGAGTCTTTGATATTAACATCTGCGCCATTTTCTATTAACAATTTTAAAACAACATCATTACCATTATTTATGTATTTATCATTACTTAAATAAAAACACATTTTACATGCGAAATGTAGTGGTGATTCCCCAAACAAATTTAATTGATTAATATCAGCACCGTTATCAATTAAATATTTTATTATTTCTAAAGGAGGTTTATATTTTTTTTTATCATTTACAACTTCAATTCTAGAAACAATACATGCGTAGTGTAAAAGACTATTTCCTTTATAATTATGGAAACCTACGTGTCTATTAATACTATCAAGCTCCACATCATTTAAAATATCTTCAAATAGACCATTTCTTAAGTAACTGAATTTTTTATTAATATCAAATCCATTCTCAATTATTTTTTTTAACTCTTCAAGATCATTTTTATTAATTAATCTAACAAGTTGTTCTTCCATTCTCTTTACTCTAGTTAGTTATTCTTAAATCATTTTATTATAAACTTTATCAATTAGTAATTGCTTGTTCTGCATCTTTTTTTATTAATAATTCAACATGTTCGACATTTCTAAAGTGTTCTGCATAATATAATGTTGTTTTTCCGTGTTCATCTCGCCCATTTGGATTAACTCCACTATCAATTAAATATTCAATTAAATCTAATACATTTTTTTGAGATTGAGGCATTAAATTGCAGTATAATACAGGTAATATATTCATTTTTGATTTTTTACCTGTTCTGATTTTAGCACCATTTTCAATTAAATATTTTATTAATTTTTCAACATAATCAAAATATATACCTTGACAGTTCATAGCAACTAAAAATAACGGTGTATAATTATCTACGGTTTTGATATTAACATTTGCACCATTTTCTACAAGTAACTTTACAACCCTATCATCTTTTATTCCATTTCGATCAAATAATTTAAAACTCATTACACATGCATAATGTAATGGTGAACAGCGGTTTTTATCTAATTTATTTACATCGGCACCCAATTCAATAAGATATTTTATTATTTCAATAGGAGGTTCATGTATTTCATTGAATTTGTCTGTATATTTAATTATGGACATACTACATGCAAAATGTAATAAAGTGATTTTAAAACCTATATCAATATAATGATTACTAGTATGTGGTCTATCATATTTTGATAATGGTCTGAGTTTTGTATTCGGGCAAAATCCGAATCTTAAACATTTTTTTAATCCTTCAATATCATTTCTTCTAACTGATTGAATAGCTTGTTTTTCAGTTGACATTTTAGTTATACGCTATTAAAAAATATTAAATAAATATTTTTAAATTATTTATTTTAGTAATCAATAGCCCAATCTATAATAACTACTATCATCATTGCTACTATCATAATCGCTATTATATCTGCTATCGTTATCTATATTAATATTCCAATTACTATTACTATTACTATACCTATTACTATTCCAGTTACCTGAATTAGTGCTGCTATCACTATCACTATCGCAATCACTGTCAATGTCATAAATATTATTATATTTTGTAGGAAACAAAAAGGTTGTTTCACAAATAGTATCTTTTCCTAGATAATCTAATATATTTTTTTCAATATCTGGAGCGATTTTTTTTTCTTTGCATATTATTTTGGTAGTTTTTCTTTCATTAATATAATTTTGATATTGTTTTCCTAATTTTGTATGTATAGAATATTTATTACAGTTAAGTCCTTTACGAACTAAAGCATCAGCTACTTCATTTTTTCCTTTTACAAAAAACTCTTGAATAACATTATAATGAGGTTCTACATCATAATCGGTTACAATATATATTATTCTTTTTAAATTTCTTACATCACTTCTACTCAAATTGTTTACTTTTATTGACAAATCTGTAAAATACTTAATTAATTTAATTCTATCTCCATAAATAACTATATCTTGCGGTGTTTTATAACCCGCATTCATCAAATTATAATCTGCACCCTTTTCAATTAATTTTTTACAATGTTCCAATGGTCCATATACTACTGCATGATGTAATATTGTTCGCCGTTCAGAGTTACGAGTATTTACATTCGCTCCATTATCAATTAAATATTCCATTAATTCTATAATAGAAGGTAGTTGATCCCAAATTAATGGATTACCCGGTGATCTGCGATCACGCCAATTTAAACGTTCGTATTGTTCTACATCATCTATATCAAAGACCTCTATACGTTTCATGTCTCTATAAAGTTCCATTAATTGACAATATGATATAGTTAGTATGCTAATATCACTATTGTTATTAGTATAAAGGTTTGACCCGTTTTGAACAAATAACCTTATAACTTTATTAACAACATAAAAACATACTCTCTCACAATTTTTAACAAACAAATATAAGGGTGTTTTAAGTCTGCTATTACCACACTTCATATTAACATCTGCTCCGTAATCTAAGAGAAGTTTTAATAATGTATAAATTTCAGAATCGGTTTCTTTAGTAATTAAATGAAATAATTTTGTATTTTGACAAGCAAAATGTAGCGGTGTTCTCCCATCTGTATCTGGCATATTAACATTCCCTCCTTTTTCAAGTAGATATGTTATGATTTTTAAGGGGGCTACATAAATAAGTTCTGGATCTTTTACATCAATTGTTAATGTTCTTTTACTCGAGGACGCAGGTAAAGATAGACTACATGCATAATGCAATAATGTAATCCCTTCATAATATCCTGTAAACCCAAAATTTACATAATTAACACTACTAAAATTGGAAGGTTGTTGAAAATTATCAAGTATTTTATTGACATCATATGGTTCAACTCTACATTCTTCAATATCACTATCTAATGAAGCTAACATCTCATCATCAGTATATTTTCCACTTTCTATAGCTATTTTGAAATTTTTTAAATCATCTTTTTCGATTAATTCAATCAAATGTTTTTCCATTTCCATATTGACTATTTATTTATATATTATTATTTTTAAATATAATTACTAAAATCTTAAAATAAATTATAATATCAATTTTTATTCGGTTTCTTTAAAACACTTTTCTTTAAAACACTTTTCTTTTTCATCATAATCAAGAGTAGAATTCCATAAAGGCATTACTGCATTATCTGCTATATATATATTAAAGTTTTTGTTTTTTACAAATTCATTTTCAATCAAAGTTAATGTTTTAGGTTCCAAAGCAGTTATTTGAAATTCATATCCAACACCTCCTTTCTTAGTTGCGTTAATAATTAAATGTTCAGATTTATTTATTTTTGCAATATGTTCAATTTTAGCCGTTGCTTTCTTTGTAAAAGATAAAACCGAATAATTACTTAATATTGCCCTTAAAGATTTACTTGCTCTCATATAAAATAATATTAATATAATAAGATAATATTATTTTAAAATATTTGTGAAAAAAGATCTTCTTCTTTAATTCCATAAAATAAAGTATTGTTTTCTTGAAATAAAAATGTCTCCAAATCTTTGTTTTCATCTTTGTTTTCATCTTCATCTTCATTATTTGTAACAAAGCATGCGTATCTACAAATGTTGCTAATATTATCATATTTCAAAGGAACAGATGAAAAAATAAAAACATCTTCATTCTCTTGATAATTATTTGTTGGCGGGATTAATAATATTTCATTATTATCATGATATATATTTTCATAGTTGTCATTGTCTTCACTTTTATCGATTAAATAACCAATTTTAGGATTTTCAATCTTTGCACCCTCTAATGTTCTCAAATTTTGTATTAATACGTTCTCATTAAATAATTTTATAATTTTACTGTCTATTGGTATTCCAACAATATTTCCAGAAACAATGATTTCTTCTAAAATTGACTGTTTTATATTAAGTTTGGTGTCCAGGTTCTCCATTGTTAAATCTAAGAATACAAAAATATTTTCATTTTCTTCAAGGAAACCTTTATAATTATCAACAGACAGTTCGTTGTTATATATTTCTTTATAAAAACTATTTACTTGGTCTAAAAATTCTTTATCTATATCACTTAGAACATTTTTTTCATCATTTTCGTCATTATTTACTGAATTAGTAACAAGGTTCTCTTTCAACTCGATAAAATTTTGCATATTAAGCTTGATTTTTGGAAAAGTCATATTGTTGTTCTCTTCAATGAATGAAAATTTTATAAATGGTAATCTACTAGTTTGATCTATTTTGTAAATACAAAGATGTATAAAATATTGTTTGTAGTAGTCTCTTTCATATTCTATTTCCTTTATAAGATCGTCGTTCTCTAAATATTTATATAAAAATGATGTATCTTCTGGTATTAACGATTTTTCATTATTTTGAAATATAGGATAATTGATTGTTTGATTATCAAATTCATTGTTTTTTTCGTTATTGTTAACAACTGAATTCATAAAGTTCTCTATAATATATGTTTTTAGTCCTTCTTCAGAAAATGGCATAAATAGTATATAGTATGATTACTTTTTAAATTATAAAAAATTGATTTAAAATTTTGACAATTAAATACTTATATAAACCCTTAAAATATAAAAGTTTATAACAACAAAATGTCGGTATCTGATATGCTTATGGAAGACAACCTATCTACTGTATCTCTTAGAGATTTTGAAGACGAACACGAATATGAACATTATATTGATAATTATTCAGAGAATGAAGTATTTGATAACGAAGATGACAACAATTCTCAAGATACACATGAAAGTTATGTTATGATTGGTAAAAAAAATAAAAAAATTAAGAAGAAGAAAGTGAAACACGATAAACAAGACAAAGGTTTGAGAAAAATAAAAACAAAGGAAGGAGAAAATTTGGTTTATTTTGCAACCTCTATGTTACCTGGTAATTCTGTACGAGATGCTGTATATGGAACTTATATCCACGAAGACAAGGTAGGTAGCATTAATGAGGATTTATATTTTAAAGTTGCTTACGCCGATAATGGTTCAAAGCAAAATGTGGATAAGTTATTTTATGACAATCCTGAACAATTTGAAAACCATATGAAGACAACTGTTCCAACTTATATTAAACAAGACTGGGCAGATACATACCGTTATGCTCTAAAAAGAAAACAGAAAGTAGATGAAACACAATTTGTAAGTAACATAAAGATTAAGTAGTAAAAAAATAAAATGATAAAAATTATAATTTCTTCTTTTTTTATTTTTGTGCAACATTATACTAAAAATAGAATACAAATGAATTGTGAAGATATAACAATATCAGATGAACATTTAACAGAGAATATATTTGATAATAATTATACTAGAGGTTATGATCTAAGATATAATGTATTTTATAATGATAATGAAACTACACTATTTAATATAAAAAGAAATTTTAAGTATAAAAGCATATTAACATATTTGAAATCTGATAACAACACAGTTTATAATAAATATAAATTGTTAGAAGAAAATGACCTTATTAATGAGACACTCAAAAGTAACATTTCTGAAGGAGGACTTTTAGATGATTGGAACTATACATTTTAAAATAAATAATATAAAGTTTGTAGTATCTAAAATATAATGAAAACTATTTTATTATGTTTTTTTGTTAATACAATTGCTGTATTTTGTTATTCAAAACTCAATAGGAGTTTAAGAATGCAAGATATAAATAGAATTTTACCTTATCAACAATTTCAATTAAGTTCTGAAGGTGGAATTGGGAAAGAATGGAGTTATGGAGACTTATTTGAAAAATCTTCGAAAAAATTAATAGAATCAGTTTCAATTGCATCAGATAGTAAAACTGCTATAGCTTTAGATACACAACATGGTGATATACCTAATAGTGATAATTTTCACTTAGTAAAACTATTTCCAGAAAATGTTGATAAACTCATTACAACTTTACTTAATAATAAAGTGAATGTAGATATAGTGGAATTACCTGATAATGAAGTAATGCAATTATTTTTTAAATTTAGTGAAGCTATGGTTAATATAGCAATATACTATTTTGCAGTTAGTTTTATTTTAAATATAATAAGTACTTTTACAAACTTTCCAGGCGGTGGTCCAAATAATATTTTAGGTCCTCTTCAAAAAAAAACAGAGATGGTAGATACAAAAAATTTAAACACTACCTTTTCAGACGTAGCAGGTTGTGATGAGGCGAAATTTGAATTACTTGAAGTTGTTGATTTTTTAAAAAATAAAGAAAAATATGAAAAAATTGGAGCGAAAATACCAAAAGGAGTATTGCTAGAAGGAAACCCTGGAACAGGAAAAACTCTTTTGGCAAGGGCAGTTGCAGGTGAAGCTGGTGTTCCTTTTATTAGTGCAAGTGGTTCTGAGTTTATTGAATTATATGTTGGTGTTGGAGCATCTAGAGTCCGTGACTTGTTTGAAAAGGCAAAGAAGAATGCGCCATGTGTAGTATTTATTGATGAAATAGATGCTGTTGGAAGAAAACGTGGTGCAGGAATCGCAGGTGGCAATGATGAAAGAGAACAAACATTAAATCAAATTTTAACAAATATGGATGGCTTTACTTCTTCCGAAGGTGTGGTTGTTATTGCTGCTACAAATAGAATAGATGTTCTTGATAGCGCTTTAATTCGTCCAGGTAGATTTGATAGAAAAGTAAAAGTTGGCTTACCAGATCCAAAAGGAAGAAAGAAAATATTTGGTGTTCATTTAAAGAATAAAAAAATTAGTGATGATTTGGAAATTGATGAAATTGTGAGTTTAACAACTGGATTTTCAGGTGCTGATATTGCAAATCTTGCTAATGAAGCAGCAATATATTGTGTTAGAGTGAATGGAACTGAAATAACAAGAAAAAATATGATGGATGCATATGAAAAAATTACAATCGGGTTACCGTCTTCTACAAGTAATCCAGAAAAAGATGAAAGAGAGCTTGTAACATATCATGAGGTCGGACATGCATTTATGGTATCTTTATTTGATAAAATGTTTGATTTAAGAAAAGTAACTATAAACGAAAACAAAAGTGGAGCTGGCGGATATACCTTATTTACACCAAAAGAGCATTTCCAAAAATATGCATCAAAGAGATTTATTCTTGCAAATTTGATTATTGCTATGGGTGGAAGAGCAGCTGAAGTTTATTTATATAGAAAAAAAAATATGTATAATAGAATGGATTTGGATATATTTGGTGATTTTACTGATTTAGATATAACAACAGGAGCAAGTAATGATATAAAGCAAGCAAATGAATTAGCACGTAAATATATAACAGAATATGGATTTGGAGAAAATTTATGTTATATTACAAATGAGGAACCTAATGAAACTCCATTTTTTCCAAATGATATTAATAAGAATAAAAAAAGTATAAGTGATAATAAAAATTGTGATATTGATAAACAAACAGAGTATTTAGTTAATTTTGCATATCAGAAAGCATTGCAAATAATAAATGAAAATAGTGAAGTATTTGAAAAAATTGTCAATATTTTAATGGAAAAACAAGTAATTTCTGGAAATGAAGTTAAAAATATTAAAGATTCTTAAAAATAATAATATTTAATTTATAGTTATATATTATTAGATGTATGATAAATCAGTGCCATTAATGGCATATGTTTTCATTGGATTAACTACATTGGTCATTACATATTCAAATATTATGAGTGATTCAAGTAGTGAAACTAATGATGAAGGCATGCCATCATTTGTTAATAGATATGTAGACCAAGACAATAATGAAGTAGAACAAAATACTGATAATGAAAACACCGAAAATCAAGTTCCAGAACAAAATGAAGATACTGGAAATCAAGTTGTAGAACAGCCTGAAATTCGAGAACAACCTATTCAGCAAAATCCTGAGCAAATACAACCTCAACCACCTCAACTTCCAGTTCAACCTCAACCACCTCAACCACCTCAACCACCTCAACAAATTCAACCACCTCAACTTCCAGTTCAACCTCAACAACAAACAACTGGTGGTAAGAAAAAAAAAACAAAACGTAATAAAAAAAGTCAATCAAGAAGATTACTTAGAGATAAAAAAAAATCCAAAAAAAATAAAAAATAATTATATTTTCTCTAATTTTTTCATTTTGGAAGTTTCATAAAAGTATTTTACTAATTCGTCATTTTTATAATCATGAATATAAAAAATGTTTTGTATTCCTGAAGCACATAATATTTTCATACAATTTACACAAGGATAATGAGTGATATAAGCATCTGCCCCATCGCAACTAACTCCTCTCTTTGCGCAATCTGTAATTGCATTTTGCTCAGCATGAACAGTTGCTTGTTCATGATTGTCTCTAACAATTGATTCATGTGGACAGTTAGGCAAGAATCCATTATATCCTTGAGAAATTATCCTATTTTCTTTTACCAATAAACAACCTACTTGTAATCTTTCACACGGTGACCTAGTTGATGTTACAATAACAATCTGTTTAAAATATTCTTGCCAAGTGGGACGATTCATAGATAAAAAATTGAAAAAATTTCTGTATATTTTTTATTTAGAAAAAAATGAATGATGATGAAATCTCTAATATAATTGATTTATATTTAAAAAATGGAGAACTAGATAAAGAATTATTTAATAAATTTTTTCCAAGACCTAAATTGGTCAGACAACAAGCTGTTTGTATTGTTGAGAGTAAAGATATATTTAAAAATAATATTAAAAATAATAATTTTTTAGAAACAATGAAAACCAAAAAAATAAAACTAAAAAATTAAAATTATACTCAAACAAACTATATAAATAACTTTACTAATATAGTTTATATGGACACAGAAAAACGTGAATTACCACCAAATTTTCGTTCTTTAGTTGTTGACTTTACAAATGATTTGACAAGAGTTTTTCCAGAAAGTGATATTCATTGGCGTAGATGGGGAGACCCTGATATTTCAGATGAAGACTTAATGATTCTTTTTGATCATTGTTGTAAAGTATATCCAGAACGCTTTTTTGATATTTTATATCAAAACGAAGAAATCTTCCATGAAGACAGCAGAATAAATACAGACTTTTTACCAAAAGTAGCATTTAAGTACTTGTATGATTGTGAAGGTGTTAGTGAAAACACAAAAAAAGTATTATGGAAATATTTACAACTTATGTTGTTTACAATTGTTGGTAACATAGACGATAAAAGCACTTTTGGTGATACAATGAATATATTTGAAGGATTAGATGAAAATATTTTGAAAGAAAAATTAGAAGAGACAATGACCAATGTTTCTGATGTTTTTGATAAAATGAAAGATGATTTAAAAACTACTAAAGAAGATTCGGATATTTCTGGTAATTCAACTTCTATGCCATCTTTTGATGGTATGCCAAATCTTAATGGTATGCCAAATCTTGAAAATTTACAATCAAATTTGAAGACTTTGTTTGATGGTAAAATTGGTAAATTAGCAAAAGAACTGGCAGAAGAAGTAGCTGATGAATTTAAAGAAGCGATTGGGGGAGATATTGATGAATCAAGTAATCCACAAGATATTATCAAAAATCTAATGAAAAATCCTAATAAGATTAAAAATTTAATGAAGACAGTTAGTGGACGTCTTGATGAAAAGATGAAGAATGGTGAAATATCACGTGATGATATTATGAAGGAAGCTGGAGATTTTTTAAATGAGATGAAAAATACTAGAGGAGAAGCAGGAATGAATGATATGTTGAAATCAATGATGAAAAATATGGGTGGAGGATTGGGTAAAAATGCTAAGATAAATAAAGGTGCATTAAATCGTATTATGAAACAATCAGAAAATAAAGATAAAATGATGAAAAAAGCAAATGAAGCAAAACTAAAGAAACAACAACAAGAGGTTAAATTAAGAAACGAAACATTTGCAAGAATTAGAGAACAAAATAGACTGAAGGCTGAGTATAAACTTGCTCAAAAAAAAGAAGGAAAGGAAGAATATGTATTTAAAATAGACGGAGAAGATGTCCAAGAAAAAAGTTTTATTCATCCAGATTTATTAAAAGATATTCAACAGGAAGAAGAAAATGATAAGAAAAAAATTGATACAAGTGATGCACCGAAGAAAAAGAAGAAGAAGAAGAAGAATAAATAAATACATACGAATCATATTATGGAGGAAGAACTAAGAAAATTTTTAGAAAAAGAAAACACAGAACTTTTATGGAAAATGTGCAGAGACTTGGGAGCGGCTAACGATACACTAGAAGGAAAAGATGACTTTTCTAAGTTTTTAGATGAATATTACCAAGAAATCAAGACAGAAACTTGGAAATTAAACAAGTTTAATAATACGTTTATTCAAAAAATGATACAACGGAATCTGAGTCATTTATTAATTGTTGATTGATTATAGACACAGGTTAAAAAATAAAAAATTAATATAATAATATATTTTGTTATTATATAATTAAAAACATATATAATGGGGGGTCAAAGTAAAAAAAAAACTATAAAAACACAAAAAAGTAAACAAAAAAGTAATAGTAGTTTAGATTTACCTTTTAATTTGGATAAAAAAAAAAGAAGAAATAAAAAACATACATATGATTATTTTTTAACACCAAAACAAGAAAATATTGATTTATTAAATAAAGAAGAAAAAAGTGAACTTGATTTATTATTAATCAATAATGAACCAACACATTTTGAATTATATACATTTACAGATGATTTAGATAAGCAAAGCAAAAAAGGTGGTTCAGACTTTGAAAAAGAAAAAGAGAAGGACCGTTGGGAACAAATGAGAAAAAAACTAAAAGATAAAAGAAAACGAGAGTCAGAATATAGAAAAAAAATTATAGAAGGTGAACAAAGTAGAAAAAAGGGGTTGTCTACTATTCCTGAATCTGAAGAAAAAACTGGCGGTAAAAATAGAAAGACAAAACGTAAAACAAGAAAAGTCCGAAAATTAAAAAAACGTGGCGGAGTTGCTCCTCCAAAAGCTTTTTCAAGAAGAAATCAAACATCTAGTCAAATAAGAAGAATTCCAGTGGCTCCTTACTTGCAACCTGAATTAGATCGGACATATGAGCCTGAAAGTTATTATCTTTATATTGGAACAGCATATGATGCAATAACGAATATTGGTAACTTACAAACTATTAATGATGAAGAAATAGAGAGGGTGAATGGCGAAACAATAGAGAGAGTGAATGCATTTGATTATATTACTAATTCTATTTTTGAAAGATTCAGAGAGAGAATACAACATGGAAACGTGGGTGAAATTGGCATGATACACAGTTTGCTTGAACGTGGAACTAATATAGCAGGGGATAATGCTGTAGAAGTTACATTAGACGAACTAAGGTCAAGCAACCCAGGACTAGCTGAAAGATATAGAAATTTTATTAATAGTATTAGAAGATTATTAAACTTACCCGATTTGTAAATGTATAAATTATTTTCTACAACCTATTTTTTCTATTTCTTTTTTTAGTTCCGATAACAAATCAGTTGTTGATGTAATAAACATGTCAGGTAGTAAAGAATGAATAAATGATTTAATACTTCCTACAAATAAAGTTTTTGTAACATACAAAGAAAAGCGTAAATGCTGATAATAAGTCAAACATACGTCTTTAGGATGACGAAAAAGGTTTTTAAAATACATTAATATATATAAATAATATATATTAGTTATGAACTTATTAAAATACATTGATGTAAAAATATTTTTATTAAGCTTATTTTTAGGGTTATTTGCTGTTTACATAACCATGCCAGATTTAAGAATAATCAAAGTATATCCAAGTCCTGAAAATGTCCAAATATTGCAATATAAAGATAAAGCAGAACACTGTTTTTCAATAGAAGAAAATGAAGTTGCTTGTCCAGCAGATAAATCAAAAATAAAAAAGATTCCAGTTCAAGGATAATGAAAATATGTATTGTTATAATATAGAATGGACTTTAGAAGATTATTTACTACTGAAATTGGAAAGATAATATTATCAATTATTTTAGGTTTAGGACTAGCCAGTTTATTTAGAAGCGTATGCACATCTAAAAACTGCTTGAATTTTAATGGTCCTGTTATTAGTGATATAGAAGACCAAATATATGAACATGGAAATAAATGTTTTAAATATGAATTAAAATCAGATACATGTGATAAAACTAAAAAAATTATTCCTTTTGCTTCTGAAGAAGAAGAATAAAATATTCGTTAAACTATACAATCAAACTTATATACTCATTGTATAGTTTATGGAAAATTCAATGACCAAGATTTCGGATTTGCCTATGAACGGTGGAAATGCAAATCCGAATGGAGTTGAACCGCCTGGAACAATTAGTATTTCAAGTATGAAACAAAAACAAATGAGCGATGAACAAGTAAATTATCAACCAATTAATGTTCATCCTAATCCATATGGAATATCAGATCATAACCCTATTCAAGGTCCTGAGAATATAAATCAATCCAATAATATACAAATTGAACAAATGCAACCTGTTCAAGATACACGTTTACAGCCTAACAATTTACCTGAAGAATTTAGAAATCAAATACAGAACCAAGCCCCACAAAATTTGCCTTCTAGAGATATTCCTATGAATACGCAAAATTATCAAATTGATGCAAATGTGCAACCAAACCACATACCAGAAGTTAAATATCAAAATGATTTTGTAAAAGAACATTATGATATGACTGAAAAGAATTTGCAAGAATATGAAGCGAAAAAGAGAAGAGAAAATAAAATAGATTATATTTTAGATGAAATACAAATGCCGGTATTTGTTAGTTTATTATTCTTTTTATTTCAAACACCAGTTTTGAATACTCTTATTTTCAAAAAGTTTTCTTTTATGACTATTTACAACAGTGATGGAAATTTTAATTTTAATGGACTTTTTTTAAAAAGTCTATTATTCGGGTCATTTTATATGTTTGCTATTAAGAGTATTGACTTTGTTACTAACATTTAAAATAAAAAGCTCATTTCATATTTTGATTTTGTAGAAAGAGATTTATTCTTTAATGTTTTATTATGAGGCGTTTTACTAACTGACTTTTTACTTTTACTATTATACAAATTCTTTTTATAAGGAGTATATCTTAAAAACCACATTTCATATTCTTTTGAGTTTTTACTAAGATTTCGTGCTTTGAATTCTTTGTACTTTCTTGCTTTTTCAGCCTTTATATCACTTAAAGTTTGTTGTTCTCCTATGCAAGTAAGAGGAAATCTTTTTAAAATACCTTTGTTATATGACTTATTATCTTCCAAAACCTTAAATAGTAATTCAGAGATGCATAATAATCTGTTTTTGTTGTAGCCTTTCATATTAATTGAAATAAAAGCCAAATAAAAAGATAAAATAGTTTCAATAGTAGCTATATTAATTTCCTTTTCATCTACTTTTACAACATTGTAATTGTGACAGGCAATTGGCTCATAAATAAAAACAACACTTTTATTATTCACTATTACTTCACAATGAGGAGGTATAATTTCATCAATTCCTTTGTGATGAACTACTTTTACCTTTTGTTTTGTTTTCTTTACTTTTTCTGCTATAATATTAGCTAAACGTTTTGTATCTTTACTAATTACGTCAAAATCAGGTATTTCTTTTATTAAATTTTTTTCTTGTTTTACCATATATTTTGAATAAAGTAAAGAAGAATAACCACCAAAAAATACTGCTCCATCATCAATAATCGTATTACGAATTAATAAATTTGTCTCATCAGATATATTTCTTTTGGATAAGAAATCTTTTTCATCACAAGTATCATATTTTAAAGGATAATGTTTGTTTAACAAATTTAATCTTTTTAATACTTTTTCCCATCGGTCAACGTCGCCTTTAGGTCTTGATAATTCAAGATACATAGACATTCTCAAAAACTCTGGAGGAGCATAATGTATGCCATCAATAAGCACTGCGTCTTTTGAAATGCCTTTTTGTATATCTGGATGAATAAATGTAATATCAGCAACTGCAACAAAATTTACAAAAACTTTAAATGTTCCGTGATGTGCGCTTGTTTTAGCTTCAATATCTCTATAACCATTTTTGTAGTAAATATTACATAATTCTTTTGCGTCTTCTATAGGAGTTGCTGAATAAAAATCATAATCAGGAATGGTAGTATCCTTATCATAAAACTGAGCATATTTTGGTAAAATATTATTTATTGCAGTTCCTCCGTAGCAAATTAATTTTTTGCGTTTGATAAAATCTTCTACGATTGATATTAAACTATTTATATCAATATTCCCTTTTTTCTTTTTTGCTTCTTTTAATTCGTCAATTTCACTAATAGTATTTCTTAATATTGCCATTTCACAATCTTCAAAAGTCATATTCGAATTGCAATATTTTTTATCTAATTTATTTTTTACTTTGCTCATAATACTATATATATTAGAAAGTTATTTTTATAAAGATTATAAAAATAAATGTATGTATATAATATCATGAATTTATCAAAGTCCTATAAAAAAAAAGAATTTAACAGTAACGAAAGTTTAAATTCTATAGAATCATTTGCGAGTAGGTCAATTAGTGCAGACAGCTTAAACGAATCTGAATTTTCACAAGCTATTGACGTTAAAAGTAAATTCCCTAAAGAAAAACAAAAATCTTCGAAATGGATACCTATTCAAAAAAGGCGTTCAAGAGAAGTAAAAAAAGAAATAAGTAAATCTCCAAGTGTAGAAGATGTATTGAAAAAACTGAATATAAAAGAAAAAATAAAGTGATT
>TARA_B100001093_G_scaffold11417_1_pt1 | contig 22544 bp, 22 predicted proteins | sample TARA_B100001093 | Tara Oceans TARA_B100001093 (sample SAMEA2623116) | marine metagenome | biome: marine biome (ENVO:00000447); feature: surface water layer (ENVO:00002042); material: "saline water (ENVO:00002010), including plankton (ENVO:xxxxxxxx)" | depth 5 m | reverse complement strand
TGGGGTATATCCAAATACAAATTTAGCCCCTTCCTCTGTAGCAGCTTGCAATATAAGAACACCATCATTCAGTAAATCAAAGCCTTTAATTACAAATGGTACTTCTAATAAGATGGCAGCTAAAATTACTTGAGAAATGATTCCATAGCCAACATATTTATAATTGATTATTCTAAAATTATCTGAAAAGGGTACAGCGATAGCTACTAAACCAATAAAGCCAATTATTATTTGTAATATTGTCATGATGTCCATATTAATAAAGCTTTATTTCTTTTAATCTTTGATTTAAAAAATCATCTGCAAGTATACCTTCGTCATCATTTCTATATATTGATTTAAGGTTAATTGAAGGAGCTGGATGTAGGAAAAATGGGATGCTATATCGTGGCTTAGATTCAGATTTTTTATCTTGAATTACTCTATGTGTAGTGCTTTTTAATTTTTTGTCTGTAACTAGTTGCATCATATCTCCTATGTTACAAACAATTGCCTTGGAACTGGGAGAAACTTTAATCCAATTACCATCTTTACTCAATACTTCCAATCCACCCTCTTCTGCGCCAATGAGAAGTGTTATTAAATTTATATCTTCATGAGCTCTTGCTCTATGAGGATTAGCTATAGAATCTACAGGAGGATAATGTATTGATCTTAGTAATGAATTTCCTTTGTTGACCCAGGATTCAAAGTAATCATTTTCAAGTCCTAATGAAAGGGCTATAACAGATAAAACTCTTGATCCAATTTTATGTAATTCTGAATATAGATTATCGAAATTTTGATTAAAATTTGGTATTTGTTCAATTATTAAATTATGAGGTATTTTTTTATCAAAAGAATCATCGATAACTGGTCCATGATGCCAAAATTCTTTTTGGTCTGCTATTTTCTCACCTACAGCAGTTTCAATACCTTTAGGCGTATAACCTCTAGCACCTTTTGAACCTACAGAGCTATATGTATTTTTGATGTCATAATCTAAGTCAAAAAAATCTTTTGATGATTTGTAACAGTCATTAACAAGCTCATCGGATAAACCATGTTCAGTTATTGAAAAGAAGCCGTGATTGGTTAAAGCGTCTTTTAATAAATTAATAGAAAAAGTGTCTCCTTTTTCAATTTCTTTAAAAGATAGTTCAGGTATTAAATTACTCATAATAAAAAGGCGGTAAAAACCGCCTTTAAATTATATATAAGTATTATTAGAAATTATACTTAAATCCTAATTGAGCTCTCCATACACTCTGAGTTGCAGATAGGCTCATATTATATGGATCATCAAAGCTATATCTAAAAGCATTTCTACTGTAATCATACTTTGAACCATCAACAATTCTTAGGTCTATTACAGGAATTCTTCCAGAATAATATCCATACCTTACAACCCCTTTATCATCATCAATTAGATTTAAAAGATTCTCAATACCTAGTGTTATAACAAATTCATCGTTATCTCTAAATCCAGGTAATATTTGAGTTACCTTAAAGTCTAATGATGATTGCCATGGGAATCTCATTGAACCTCTATCAGCAATCTCACCAGCACTACCTTCAAGACCAAATACGTTGTAAAGAAGATTTAAAACAGCTTCTTCACGAGCTAATGCGTCAGCAGAACCTTCATCTGTACATTTATATGAATAACATACTATTGGATCATTTACTGTTGGAATATAAAGTAATGATGAGCTGTCATCATTTAAATTATAGTCATATCCAAATGCCTTAGTTTTGTAATCACCTGTCCAACCTGTAAATGTATCAAAAGTTGGATAAGCCGGTAATCCAGATTTTCTTTCAAAAATTAAAGTAAAGGTTGTTGGTTTATCAGATCCAAAGAAATAATGTTTAGATCTTAATGTAGCCAGAAGCCTGTGCTCTGTTTCATATATTGATGTCATTGCTCTTCTATTATTGAAATCAATCGCACCAGTTTTACCATAATTAGAGTTTGAGGTTGATGAAGTCATTCCACTAAGTTCTGTATTATTTTGACCTGTATAACTTAATGAAAGGACTGTATCACCATCTCTAAATGCTTTATTTAAAGTTGCCGAAATAACCTCTCTTTCACCACAACAATCATTATATAAACCAGCTTTGTATGTTCTTCTACCAGTCATGTTATAAATAGGTCTTCCATCTGGTGCAACTTCAGTTGGAACAGTTGGGATATCACCATCTAATGGATACCCGGTATCTATAACTTTATATAAAGCTTCTTCTTGTTTGGATTTTAAATATGTAATGCTCATATCCATGTTATTTCCAAGATCTCTTTCATAAGTAATGTTAAGAATCTTTGAATCAGGCCATTCAAAACTTGGAGCTATGAAATCAATCTTAGCATCAGTCAAAGGAGCATCTTGAATTGCTTGTTGTACACAAGCTGGTATTCCTGCACCTGGTGATGTTAATGGGTCACAACCTGCTGGTGCATTAGCGCTGTTATATGCAGACACTCTAACACCATCATTTGTATAAGCATTTGAAATCCATACAGCCGGAAGTTTTGCAGAATAAGTTCCAAATGTAACATTTAAATCACTTACATCATCAATAATAACATCCATACCAAGTCTTAAATTAGTTAAGCTTGTTCCGTCGATACCTGCATTTGCGAAACCATATGTTTGTTCAAAAGCAGCATTTTTTGCTGGTGCATCATTTGAATCATACTCATCATGTCTAATTCCAGCAGTTACACTAAATCTATCAGATATTGTGATTTCATCCATTATATAAAGGGATGTTAATCCATATTCAAACATAGCAGCGGCGTCATCAACGTTACCTGTTTTTGCATTATTTGCACTAAATGAACTTGCAACACCTGCTTGATAGTCTGCTAATGTATCGAATTCCCATTCACCATCTTGAGCAACAATAAATACGTTATAAATATCATAAGTAGTATTTTCATAGCCAGCTGTAATTTTATGATTTCCAGTATAGTAAGTTAATTTTGCTTTTAAGAAATCTGTTTCAGTCGCTAATTTGTTTGCACTTCTGAATATATCAGCACCTAAGTAAACTCTCATTCCGTAAGCATCATCAATATAAAAGTTTGGTACATCTTGTCCAGCTGGTGAATTTTGGCTTGTATCAGTCGATTTATTTGAATAGTAAATCTCTGATATTAAATTATCTGACCAATCCGAAACTAAAAGAATACTTGATGTATCAGTTTTTTCACCTTTAAAGTAAGAGGCTGATTCAAAGTAGAAAGATGAATTACTTCCACTAGCTCTTAAACGATCACCTTCAGTATTTTTATAGTTATAAGTTAATCTATGATTTTCATTTAATATGTAATCTATTCTTAGAGAAGTATTTTCTTGTTTAGATTCTGTTGTTGAGGCAACACCAAGAGGATCCCAGCCATACTTACTAATTGTTAATTGTCTTAAACTGTCGACCTGTTCCATGGTTATTGCTTGCTCATTAGCAGCACCTGATCCTGCAGGGCCATATAAAACTGGATTAGTTACAGTTGTATCTTCATAGGTTACGTAAAAGAAAGCTTTATCTTTAATGATCGGTCCACCAAATGTGAAGCTTTGTGCTGTATCTTCTTTGTCAAAGGTATATTTTTTACCTTCAATTTTGTCGCCATAAAACTGGTCGCCTCTATCATAATAACCAACACTTCCTTCAAATTCGTTAGTTCCTCCTTTTGTAACGAATTCAATAATACCGCCTCTAAAATTTGAGTATTCAACAGAAGCTGGAGCAACTTTTACTGACATTTGTTCAATTGCATCTAAATTAATAGGGCTTCTTTGAGAAGGATATCCGTTATCATTTAAGCCGAAGTCATCATTAAAAGAAACACCGTCTACTTTTATATCATTACTTCTTGGATGGGCTCCACCAATTGATATGCTGGCATAATCATCTTCAGCATCATCTAAAGAAACTAATGGATTTAATTTAATTAAATCTTTTATGTCTCTTGTAACAGAAGGAGTTTCTTGAATTGTTTGTGCATCAATTGTAGATGAAAAACCAAGACCATCATTAGCACTTATTCTTTCAGCAGTAACTACAACCTCATCAACTGATGATGATGATTTTAATGTGAAAGATAATCTAGAAGTTTCGCCAACAACTAAACTTGTAGTTACTTGATCTGATAACAAACCGGTAGCACTCACCTTAATTGTGTAAGGACCACCCGGTCTAAGTCCACCAGCAGAATATCTACCAGAAGAATCAGTGGTTCTTGTTACAGTAGTATTAGTTGGTTCATATGTTATTTCGACCTGTGCACCACTTACAGATCCACTAGAAGAAGATACTGAGCCTGTGATGTCTGATGTTAATTCTTGAGAAATAAGAAATGGTGAAATAAAGATTGTTAATAAAGATATTTTTAAGAAATTCCGAGTCATAGTGCCACACCCCATTGTGAAAATTTAACTATATACATAATATATATCAAAAATTAAAAATGCACTATGGCAATTTTGTAATTTTATGTGAAATTAATGTAATTTTTTAATTTATCTTAACTTTGTCAGATCCAAAATATTGTTTTAAACAACTTGGAATTTTTATAATATCAGAACCATCATAATTGTTTTCAAGTAAAGCTATTAAGCATCTTCCAACTGCTAATCCAGAGCCATTAATTGTATGGGCAAAATGATTCCCATCTGAGTTTTTAAATTTAATGTTAGCTCTTCTTGCTTGGAAATCCGTAAAGTTTGAACAAGAAGAAATTTCTCGATACTTGTTTTGGCTTGGCATCCAAACTTCAATATCATAAGTTTTTGCAGATGAGAAACCTAAATCACCGGTGCAAAGCTCTATTACCTGATACGGTAGTTCTAATAAATCAAGAATCTCACAAGCATTAGATAATAAACTCTCTAAACATTGCATTGAATTTTCAGGCTTTGTTACTTGAACAAGTTCTATTTTCTCAAACTGATGTTGTCTTATTAGTCCTCTTGTATCTTTTCCATAACTGCCAGCTTCAGATCTAAAGCAAGGCGTGTGTGATGTAACCTTTATTGGTAAATCATTTTCGTTAACGAACTCATCTCTAAATAGATTAGTAAGAGGCACTTCTGCAGTTGGAATTAGGTAAAGGTTTTCACTTGCCTTAAATAAATCCTCTTCAAACTTTGGTAATTGGCCGGTACCGATTAAGGATTCTGAATTTGCCATGAATGGAACATAATATTCTTCGTAACCATTCTTAACTGCGTTATCAATCATAAAAGAAATTAAAGCTCTTTGTAATTTGGGTAATTCTCCTTTCAGAACTGAAAAACGAGATCCAGCAATTTTGGCTGCAATATCTGTATCAATATCCTTAGTAATTTCAAGATGATCCAAGGTGTTGCTAGAGGTTATTGAGCCACAATTTTTGACGATAACATTATCATTTTCATCTTTACCATTAGGGACTGACTTATCAGGAATATTTGGAATTTCTAATAAGAAGTTCTGTAAATTATTGAGAATAGATTGAAGTTCCTTGTTATTTTCTTCTAATTCAGAATTTATTTTATCAATTGTTATTTTTAACTCATCTACTGAATCACCTGCAGCCTTGAGTTTTCCATATTCTGATGATAACTTTTTTCTATCAGCTTGAAGATTTTCAACACTAATTTGAAGCACTTTTCTTTTTTCATCCAATGATGTAAATGTTTTTTGATCGAGCTCAAAGCCACGGCCATTTAACATCTTTTTGACGTCATCAAAATTATCTCTTAAATGTTTAATATCTAACATTATTATTTAGAAATTATGGCCCCTATATACGTAGCTAAAATACTTAATATCAAAGTAAGCATTATATATGAAACAGCATTAATTAAATTTGAATTTGCAATCATTATCGTTTGATGTGTAAAAGCTGACATAGTTGTAAATGATCCTAAAAACCCAATAACAAAAAAATAATATGAAGTATCCTTTAATGGCATTGATAAACCTATAAAAATACCAATAAAAAAACATCCAACAATATTTACAAAAAGCGTTCCAATGGGAGAGGATAATGACAAGTAATTTTCAACCACTTCATTAACTCCAAATCTTGATATAGCCCCTAAGGCGCCTCCAAATCCTATAAAAAGTATATTGAAATACATTATTCTTTTGTAAATTTAATCAAATTATTTACTTCCATATTATCTTTAAACTTAACCTGAAGTGTGTTTTTATTAAGAAATTCAAAATAAAAATTCGTGTCATCTTCTGTAATTGTAAAAGAATTACTTGTTAGATCGTTAATTTTTAGATCGTTAACATCTCCATCAATAAGAAAACTTACTAAAAAATTATCAATTTCATCAATTGGAATATTTTTAGTCTGATCAAATTCTAAATCATGAATTTCTAAACCTTCTTTACTTAAAAAATAAATTTCCTTAAATGGTGATTGAATATCGACTCTAACTGAATTATCAACGTTTCTAATAAACGTTCCCTCAGAAATGTCATAGTCTTTATCTAGTTTATTAAAACTAGATTGAATAAATGATAATTCGTTTTTAAAAAAATATTGCAGTTCATTCACAGGTGATGCGACGACGAATGAGCTAAATATAAACAAAATATTTATATAAAAATATTTCAAATTAATCTCTTTTTGGAACTAGGACTTCTCTTGAACCGTTTGAACTCATTTCAGAAACAAGTCCGGCCTCTTCCATGGTTTCTATTAATCTTGCTGCTCTGTTATAACCAATTCTAAGTTTCCTTTGAACAGCAGATATTGATGCTCTTCTTGAATCAATTACAAAATTAACCGCCTCATCATATAACTCATCTTGCTCATCAGAGGATCCTGATTCAGATCCAGACCAACCTGGTATCGGACCAGTATCTTGATTAGATGAAACAATGTCGTCAACATAATTTGGTTCTGCTCTTGATTTCCAATCATTTACAACCCTATGCACTTCATCGTCTCCTACAAAAGCACCATGCACTCTGACAGGAACTCCCACTCCTGGGGGTAGATATAACATGTCACCATATCCTAAAAGTTGCTCTGCACCACCCTGATCCAATATAGTCCTAGAATCAATTTTTGTTGAGACCTGAAAACCAATCCTAGTTGGTATATTAGCTTTAATTAAACCTGTGATAACGTCTACAGAAGGTCTTTGTGTTGCTAATATTAGATGAATCCCTGCAGCTCTTGCTTTTTGTGCAATTCTAGCAATAAGGTGTTCAACCTTTTTACCTACTAACATCATCATGTCAGCAAATTCATCAACCACTACTACTATAGATGGAAGAACCTCTAGAAACTCTTCTTCGTCTTCATTTAATGGATTTAAGATTTGCTTTCCACCCTTCTCAGCATCTTGTATTTTTTTATTAAAGCCTGCTAAATTTCTGACCCCCATCATAGACATTAATTTATATCTTCTATCCATTTCTGCTACGCACCATCTAAGACCATTTGATGCATCGGTCATATCTGTTATTACAGGAGTAAGTAAATGAGGTATGCCATCATAAACTGCCAGCTCTAACATTTTTGGATCAACTAAAATTAATCTGACATCCTTAGGATCAGATTTAAATAAAAGACTCAACAGCATTGCATTAAGGCCAACTGATTTACCTGATCCAGTTGTTCCAGCAACAAGCAAATGGGGCATCTTAGCTAAATCAACCACTATGGGATTCCCCGAAATATCATGACCAAGTGCTAAGCTTAAATTTGATGGAGAAGATTTAAAGGCTTTTGAAGAAAGTATCTCTGTAAGTCTTACCATTTTTCTATTTGTGTTTGGTATTTCGATACCTACATAAGACTTACCTTCTATAACTTCTACAACTCTAACACTGCTAACAGATAAAGATCTTGCAATATCCTGAGCAATATTTGAAATTTTACTTGCCTTTGTGCCAGGAGCTGGTTGAATTTCGAATCTTGTTACAACTGGACCAGGCAATACGGATTCAACAGTAGCCTCTATTCCGAATTCTTCAAGCTTAGTCTCAAGCAACGAGGCAATTTGATTTAACTCATTTTCAGATAATGAGCTCCCATCATCAAGTGCTCTATCTAATAGCTCAGTGCTTGGCATTATAGCTTTTTCATTTTTAATTTCAGATTCATCTAATTGCTCTGAAATTTCAACCTCTTTGAGAGGGTTTTCTGTTTCTATTGGTAAATCAGCTTGTTTTAAATCATTATTTATTTTTTTTGTTGATTTTTCATTAAATCCAGAATCAGTTGAAATTTTTGCCTTAGAAGATTTTATTTTCTTTTTCTGAGAAGTTTTCTCCATTGAAGAAACAATTCTTTTTGACTTAGAAAAAAATGAGCTAATTAGATTTTTAAATCCAGATAAAATACTTTTTAAGAAGCTCCAGCTATATTTAAAAATAGTTATTATAAGCTTGCCGAATTGATCTAATTTTTCTATCCAAGAGAAATTAAAAGATAATGCTGTTGTGGGAATTAATAAAACAAGAAGAAATATAAGAGATCCAATATTACCAAATATTGAAGATATAACTTCTAATAGTAAACTTCCAATAGCACCACCAAAATTATTACTTAGATATAACTCACCGACTGAACAAAAACATATAATAAAAAAAATTGAACTAACAATCCTCACTATTATTTTAATAAATGAGTTATAAGGATCTTCGTAAAATAGTGTTTGAATTGCCCAAACGCATCCTATCAACAAAAGAATATAACCACCATAACCGATAAGGGTATATAAAAAATCAGCGATTGTTGCTCCAAGTGGGCCACCAAGATTTTCTATTGAATCTGATGAGTTTTTAACCCAGTAACCGGAGTCATTTACATCATATGAAACTAAGGAAACAAATATATATAAAGAAAAGGCAATAAGAAAAAAACTAAAGAAATTTAACAGAGTATTTTTAATATAAGGGGGCATATATTTAATTCATTTAATTATAGTTGTAATTATAGGCATAAACCGTAACAATTTCTTTATATTCAATTATAATTTCACAATGTCAGATAATCATAATAAATTAATAATATTAGGTTCGGGTCCTGCTGGTTATGCAGCTGGGATATATGCTGCTCGGGCTGGTTTAAATCCAATAATTATTGCCGGTATGCAAGAAGGTGGACAGTTAACAACTACTACAGATGTTGAAAACTGGCCTGGTGATAGTAACGGCCTTCAAGGCCCTGAGCTTATGGATAGAATGAAAAAGCACGTGCAAGAATTTGATGTAGAAATTGTGAATGACCATATCAATGAAGTGGATCTTTCAGAGAAGCCGCTTAAATTAAAAGGCACATCTGAGTATTCATGTGATTCATTAATAATTGCTACAGGTGCTAGTGCAATGTATTTAGGCCTTCCATCAGAAAAAGAATATCTTGGTAAGGGTGTTTCTGCTTGTGCTACATGTGATGGGTTTTTTTACAAAGATCAGGATGTAGCTGTTATTGGTGGCGGAAATACTGCAGCAGAAGAAGCATTATATTTATCAAGAATATGTTCCAAAGTTTATTTAGTTCACAGAAGAGACGAGCTGCGTGCTGAAAAGATATTACAAGATAGACTTTTTGCAGAAGAGAAGGCTGGAAAAATTGAAATACTATGGGATACACAGCTTAAAGAAGTAATTGGAAATGATATGGGTGTATCTGGAATTAAATTAGATAATAAAGGAAATGAAGTTTTAAAAGATGTAATGGGTGTATTTATTGCTATAGGACATAAACCAAATACTGAAATATTTAATGATCAACTAGAAATGGATAATGGTTACATTATTATTAAATCAGGTTTAAATGGTTCGGTAACCTCCTCTTCAGTTGAGGGTGTATTTGCAGCAGGAGATGTATCAGATCAAATTTATCGTCAAGCAGTAACATCTGCTGGTTTTGGATGTATGGCAGCTCTAGATGCTGAAAAATATTTATCAGAAAAATAAATATGAAATATAAGGCTTACATTGTTGAAGAAAATCAAGGCAATTACACTGGGTCTATAAAAGAACTTAACATGCCAGCTTTAGAAGAAGGAAAAGTTCTTATAAAAGTTATTAATTCATCACTAAATTATAAAGATGCTTTGGCAGCTACTGGTGCCAAAGGGGTTGTAAAATCATATCCGTTTGTTCCTGGTATTGATGTTGCTGGCAAGGTTATAGAAAGTTCTTCTGCAAATTTCTCTTTGGGTGACGATGTTATAGCTACTGGATATAAAATTGGAATGTCAGAATTTGGTGGATTTGGAGAAGTTGTTCAACTTCCACACAACTGGGTACTAAAATTACCTAAAAATCTCTCCCATTTTAATGCTATGAGCTATGGAACAGCTGGTATTACTGCTGCAGCATGCGTCAAAAAGATTGTAGATGCTGGTATAAAAAAAGATTTACCCGTTATCGTCACCGGCGCAACCGGAGGCGTAGGTTCGATTGCTGTTGGATTATTATCTAAACTTGGATATAAAGTTCATGCTGTTACAGGTAAATCATCTGAAACTGAAATATTAAAAATGATAGGTGCAGCTGAGATAATATCTCGAGATAATTATATGTCTGGTCCTATAAAACCACTTGATAAAGCTTTATATTCTGCAGCAGTAGATACAGTGGGTGGAGAAATGCTTGCAAAAATAATCTCAATGGTTTCAAATCATGGTGTTATTTCATGCTGTGGTAATGTCGGGGGTATGATGTTTACCTCATCAGTTTTTCCTTTTATATTAAGAGGTGTTCAATTATCAGGTATTGATTCTGCTGAATCATCTATCGACCTTAAGTCTGAGTTATGGAATCTGTTATCAAATGAATGGTCATTAGATTTGGTCAATCAAACTAAAACTATTAATATTAAAGATATCGAATCAGAAATAAATAAAATTTTGAAAGGAAACCAAATAGGAAGAGTTGTTATTCAACACGGAGAATAAATATGAAGGATGAATATAAAGAATTTTTCGAAACAGATGAAAATGATAAAGACAGTAAGAGTGATGCAAAAGTCATCTTATTCCTGATCGTACTAGCTGTAATTGCTATGACCTATTGGGTTGCAGTTCAATAATTTATCTAGGCTTCATCCTCATAGCTGAGTCAAGCCTGATAGTTTCACCATTTAAATAAGTATTTTCAACAATATGAACGGCTAAATTGGCAAATTCATTTGGTTTTCCAAATCTATGAGGAAACTGAGTTGACTCCAGTAAGGGTTCTCTAACTTTATCTGGTGCTAATTGCATTAATGGCGTATCAAAAATTCCTGGTGCAATGGTGCATACTCTTACCGCATGTCTAGCTAAATCTCTTGCAGCAGTTAAAGTCAAACCAATAACACCGGCTTTGGATGCGCTATATGCTGATTGACCAATCTGCCCTTCATAGCCGGCAATAGATGCTGTATTAATTATTACTCCCTTTTCACCCTTTTCATCTGGAACATTTTTATCCATCAATTCAGCCGCAATTCTCATTACATTAAATGTTCCAACAAGATTTAAGTTAATTATAAATTTAAATGCATCTAAAGGATGAGGAGCTTCTTTACCTAAGATTCTTCCAGGATAACCAGTCCCAGCGCAATTCACTGCGATATGCAAAGCTCCAAACTTCTCTTTGATTTGAGAGATTGCATTTGTTACAGGCTCTTCTTCCATAATGTTAGTAGAGATAAATAAAACATTGTCTTCGCCAAGATTTTTAATTATGTTGTTAGCATTCTCTTCATTGATATCTAAAATAACTACTTTTACACCTTTGGACACAAATGCTTCTACGGTTGCTTGTCCTAGACCTGATGCCCCACCAGTAACAAGAGCTACTTTGTCTTTTAATTCCATATATTACCTCGTTATTAGTCCTGAGATTATATCTTTATATATTAAAAAATAATATTTATTTTTTTTGGCACGAAAATTGCAAGATAAGTTATGTAAATACTTTTTTATAAAGGAGAAATATATGAAAAAATTATTTTTATTAATAAGTCTATTTTCATTATCTGCATATTCAGCAGTTAGTGCAAATGTTGCTTTCTCTTCCGATTATATATGGAGAGGAATGACTCAATCAGATGGCCCTGCAATGTCCGGAGGTTTTGATTATGAATCTGAAGGTGGTTTTTATGCTGGAATCTGGGGTTCAAATGTTAACTTCAATGATGGAGCTGGTAGCGAACTTGATTATTACTTTGGCTATACAACAGAACTAGGTGGAATCGGTGTGGATATAGGTTACGTTGCTTTTGATTACCCAAAAAATGAAACAGGTCTTGATTTTGAAGAAATTGTTTTAGGTTTAAGCATGGGTGACTTTGGAGCAACTTTTGCCCTAGGACAAGATGGCGCACCTGACTACACAGAAATTTCATACGCTATGGGTGATTTTGGAGTTTCATATGGTCAATATGACGACTATGGCAATAACATTGCTTTAACATGGGGTTTTGATTGTGGTGAATATGATTGTGGTTTAGGTTACTACGACTTTTCTGATGATGGTTATGGTGATGACGAAGACGCTTTAGTCTTTTCAGTTTCAGCATCATTTTAATTTATTATGAAATTACTAACTGCAATTATTAAGCCTTTTAAACTGCAAGAGGTTCGAGAAGCCCTTGTTGAAGCGGGTATAGAAGGCTTAACCATAACTGAAGTCAAAGGTTATGGAAGACAAAAAGGACACACAGAAATGTACAGAGGTGCAGAATATTCTGTAGATACATTACCAAAAATAAAACTTGAGATATTGGTTGATGATGAAAATCTTCAGGCAGTCACAGATGTTGTTACAAAGACAGCTAATACTGGAAAGATTGGTGATGGAAAAATATTTATTACAACAATTAATGAAGTAATAAGAATAAGAACCGGTGAAACCGGATCTGATGCTATTTAATTAATTAAAGGAGAAAATTATGGAAGAAATTAATTTTGCTTTAGATACATTTTACGCTGTTATGGCTGGCGCATTAGTTATGTTTATGGCAGCTGGTTTTACAATGCTTGAAGCAGGAATGGTTCAAAAAAAGGATGTATCTGAAATCGTTACTAAGAACTTAGGCCTCTACTCCATTGCATGTATTATGTATTTAGTTTGTGGATTTATGCTTATGTATCCAGGCGGTGCTTTGCTTGAAGGTTTTATTCCTTCAATTGGAACCTCCTTAGGTTTATCTACCTCTTTACCGATTGATGAAATTGGTATGGTTTATGGAACAGCACTTAATGATGAAGGTGTTCTTGAAGATGGTATTGCTTATGCTCATCAAGCGGACTTCTTTTTTCAAGTTGTATTTGTAGCTACAGCAATGTCAATTGTTTCAGGTGCTGTTGCTGGAAGGATGAAATTATTACCATTCTTTATTTTTGCTATTGTATTAACTGGTTTTATCTATCCAATTCAAGGATATTGGAACTGGGGTGGTGGCTTCCTTAAATCTATGGGATATCTTGATTATGCAGGTTCTGGAACTGTACATTTGTGTGGTGCAGCAGCTGCATTAGCAGTTGTTTTAGTACTTGGTCCAAGAAAAGGAAAGTATACAAGCAGTGGCTCAGTTAACCCAATGCCAGGCTCTAATATTCCTATGGCAGCTCTTGGTGCATGGATATTATGGTTAGGATGGTTTGGTTTTAATGGGGGTTCAGAACTTGCTGTAGCAAGTGAAGGAAGCGCTGTTAATGTAGCTCAGGTATTTTTAAATACGAATATGGCTGCTGCCGGAGGTGTAGTTGCTACACTATTAGTTAGTCTAATAATGACTGGTAAAATGGATGTAACAATGGTTATAAATGGAGCTATTGCAGGTTTAGTTGCAATAACTGCTGATCCCTTGAGTCCTTCTGGAGGAACTGCTGTACTTGTAGGCCTTGTCGGTGGAGCTATTGTATATTTCTCAATTCTAACATTCGAAAAATTTGGAATTGATGATCCGGTTGGAGCAATCTCTGCTCACGGTATCGTAGGTATCTTTGGTGTGCTTGTTGTATCACTTACTGGAGGAGCTTCATTCTTAGTTCAATTAATTGGTGTCTTATCTATTGCAGGATTCACGTTTGTTGCTAGCTTTTTAGTAACTCTTGCAATTAATTCATTTATGCCGATTAGAGCTACTGATGAAGAACAAGATTTAGGTCTTGATGTTTCTGAGATAGGTGTCGAAGCTTATCCAGAATTTAAGTAATTTAATATAATGACTGCATTAAAGTGTTCCCCCAATAAGTCATAGTGTTAAATATAAAAGAAGAGCTGTTTATATAACAGTTCTTCTTTTTTTTTGATTATTAAATGTGCATATAATCTCTTTTACTTGGCATTAAAATTGCATGTTAATAATATATATATTTTTTGGAGTTTAGTGTGAAAAATCTTTTATCCATTTTGTTTTTATTAACTTTAAGTTTTGATGTATCTTCAAATGAACTTAATTCGGGTGATACTTCCTGGATTTTAACTTCTACTGCGTTGGTTTTACTTATGACTCTTCCAGGTCTAGCTTTGTTTTATGGCGGCCTAGTAAGGTCAAAAAATGTTTTATCTGTATTAATGCAATGTTTTGCTATAGCTTGTTTAATATCGGTCTGTTGGGTCATTTATGGTTATAGCTTAGCATTCAAAGGAGATGGGCCTTTTATTGGTGATCTCAGTGCATTATTTTTAAATGGTGTTGCACGGGACTCTATGTATGGAACATTACCTGAATCAGTTTTTATAACATTCCAAATGACTTTTGCAATAATCACACCTGCTCTTGTCGTTGGAGCTTTTGCAGAAAGAATGAAATTCTCAGCAATGTGCATCTTCTCAGTATCATGGTTTACCTTAGTTTATCTGCCAGCCTGTCATATGATTTGGGGAGGTGGATATCTTTCATCGATTGGGGAAAATGGAGAAACTGGTGTCATTGATTTCGCTGGTGGGTTGGTTGTCCATACAACTTGTGGATTTGGCGCATTAGTTGCAGCTATTTTTCTTGGTAAAAGAAAAGGCTTCAATAATTCCCCTCTTCCTCCTCACAACAGAACCTTGGTAATGATAGGGGCATCCATGCTTTGGGTAGGATGGTTTGGTTTTAATGCTGGTAGTGCAGCAGCTGCAAATAGTTCAGCTGGTATGGCGATGTTAGTTACTCACATTAGTGCAGCTGTAGGCGCTTTAACCTGGATGGCTATAGAATGGATTAAATCAGGAAAGGCTACAATGATCGGTATAGCAACAGGGATGGTTGCTGGTTTAGCAACTATTACACCTGCTTCTGGAACTGTTGGGCCTGCAGGAGCTTTATTAATCGGTCTATTAGGAGGATCTGTATGTTTTTATGCAACTCAAATGATTAAGTCATATTTCAAAATAGATGATTCATTGGATGTATTTCCAGTACATGGTGTTGGAGGAATGCTAGGAATTATTATGCTTGCTTTGGTCGGTTCAGAAGATGGATTTTTGGGTTCTGGTGCAGCTGGTATTTCAGAGTCTAGTCCATTAGCTCAATTGGTTGTTCAATTAAAAGGAATATTTGTAATAGGTATATGGACCATAATTGTTACCTATGTGATTTTAAAAGTTATGTCTTTGCTCTCATCAATTAGAGTTTCAGCTGAAGCTGAAGAAGAAGGCTTGGATGTTCATGAACATAATGAACAAGGATATAGCTTATAAGATATTTTTATTTAAAGGCAATACAACCATAATCACTCATTACTACCCCCCTAAAGCAGTCATGATGGTTTTGTTTGTATTGTCTTTATCTATTTTGAATTTATAGGATTGCTGTATTGATTTAAGAAATATGGATGTATATCTTCAGGGATCAATTTAACTCTATCTTTTAAAAATTGTATGGCTATATCAATGTTTTCTGGTTTATATGAGTTTTCTATATTTTTTTTACCTTGAATGATTGCGGCTGCATAATTTGTAGAATGTAACTTATAGAGATCTTTGATCATTAAAGAGATTTGATTAGAACAACTGTCATATGAATTACTGTTAAAATTCATTTTAGATCCAATGCTAATATGAACATTTCCTTTGTCTCCTTTGATACCTTCAGCAATACTAATTAAATCCTCTTTAGGTTCTTTGTAATAGTGTTTATTTAAATCTGTTAAATATAATTCTTTGGCTTTTATAAGATCGTTTGGATCTTTTTCATATGAGATTGATACTGGAATAATGTTTAAATTATTTAAATGATCGGCCAAGCCGGTTTCTTTTCTTTCACATAGATGAATCATTTTTAAGACTGAAGGATCGGTATGATCATTGCCATCTTTAGATCTACCTTGTTTTTGAGCTATCCACACTGATTTATTATTTAAGATAGAATTATTTATAAATTCTGATGCAAGATTTAAGCTTTTATAAATATCTCTTTTTGATTTATCACTTCTATCAATAATAAAACTTTTATTAAGCCTCATCAGATCAGAGGCCCATTTTTCACTCATTAAATTGTTGCCAACTGCATTGAATGTTGTTTCATATCCATTTTGATGAAGTGATAGATTTAATAATGCTGAATCTAAAGTAATATCTCTATGATTTGAAATAAATAAATATCCTCTATTTTTCTCTAGATTATTCATACCTGAAAAGGAAAATTTATCTACAGTATTATTAATAACATTCTGAACTATGTTTTCAAATAAATTTTGGTAAGAGTTTATGTCATTAATGCTCTTTATTTTATTCTTTAGAATGGAGCTTAAAATTTTTCTTGAAAATGGAATATATCTTATATTCTTATAGGTATCGGTTTCGAGTAGCATTTTAAGAAACCTTCTATTTCGTGATAATTCGATTAAAACTGAGTTAACTTCATCGTCGCGATATGGCCTTATAGAATCAAATTTATTCACTTAATGATTTTGTTTTGTATATTTTGAGATATATTTTACATTAATAATGTATACAATATCGAAAATGAAATCTTATCTTAAATATGATGGTCTTGCTGTAATAGCCCATAGAGGTGGCGCTGAAGAATCATTTGAGAACACAATAGATTCGTTTGAATATTCAAAATCTCAGGGTTGTAAGTTTATTGAAACAGATACTCAAGTCTCTTCAGATGGTATTCCGTATATTTTTCATGACAATGATTTAAAAAGAATTCTTAACATGTCTGATGAGTTTAGCTCTCTATCAAGCAATGAAATAAATGAACTAAGGATATTTGAAAATCACAAAATACCAACACTAGAAGAGGTTTTAAATAAGTTTCCTGAACTATCATTTCAGATAGACTTTAAAACAGATCAGGTGGTAGATCCTGCGTTAAAAATTATAAAAAAAACTCATGCTATGGATAGAGTATGTGTTGCAAGCTTTAGCAGTAAAAGATTGAATTATGTTAGATCTGTTTCACCTGATTTATGTATATCCATGGGCCCAAAAGAAGTATTTAGAACTTTGCTTTCAAGATATAAATTGCTTAATAAACCAGGTTATGTAGACTGCCTTCAAGTTCCAATGAAATATTATGGAATAAATATAGTAAATAAAAAATTTGTGGATTATGTTCAATCTAAAAATATAAAGATCATGGTGTGGACAATTAATGATATTAAAACATTGAAATATTTAATTGAACTTAATGTCGATGGAATTATTACAGACAAACCAAAATTATTATTTGATTTAATAAAAGAGGATTAAATTCTTAAAGATATTTTCTAGCAATCCTAGTTATTACTGCATACATTGGGATGACTATGCATGTGGTAATAAGTATTTCAACTGTGAGTGAATAATCAAGAAGGCTTCTTATAAACGGTGCAATAATGAAGGCTGTTATGGCTCCTAGAACACTATAAAAGATAATAGATTTAGGACTAAGTAATTTCATCGGTATCAACGAAGTATAAAACAATAAAACCAAGTATAAATAAAGCTAGCACTGGTAGAAGACTAATTGTTATATTATTAAATAAACCTAAAAAAAGAGCTACCAAAGCTGGTCCCATAAAAGCACCAGCTTTTCCAAATGTATTAAAAATACCAAAAAATTCTCCAGCCTTTTCAGCAGGAATTAATTTTGCAAAAAGACCACGAGAACTACCTTGAATTCCGCCCTGAACTAGGCCAACTAAGCTAGCAAGGATATAAAATTCAGTTGCATTAGATAAAAATAGAGAATAAATGACGATTCCAATATAAATTATTATTGAAATATATATAACAAGTTTATCGCCGTATTTCTCGCCAAAAAAAGACCATGCCAGTGTGGAAGGAAAAGCAATAAACTGCACAAGCAATAAACCAATAATTACTGCACTAGAATCCAAGCCAAGATTAAGAGCAAATTTGGATGCAAGTGCCATTACGGTGTGAACACCATCAATAAACAAGAAAAAGGCAATTAAAAATATAAAAGCATTTTTATATTTTGATAGAGATTTTAAAGTTGAAAGAATATTCTTAAACGAGCTTGAAATAATATTTTTTGTAACTTGAATTTCAGTCCTATCTTTGAATGTTAAAGAAAGTGGAATTAAAAATATAGACCACCAAACGGAAACAGTTATAAATGACCACCTTATTGCATCTGCTTGAGATGACAGACCAAACATTTCTGGATATAGGCTCATTATTGCATTAATTAAAAACAGGAGCCCTCCTCCAAAATATCCCCACGCAAAACCATATCCAGATATTTTAGAAAATAAATCAGGAGACGTTATTTGAACTAGAATCTTGTCATATAGAACATTTGAAGCAGAAAAGAAATAATTAGCTATACCAAAAAATATTAATGCATACAGCCATGAACCAGCTTCTACAATAAAGAGCAAGCCAACACATAGAATTGAAATTAATACCATCGATACGAATAATTTCTTAGTTGTTTTACTTATATCTGTAATAGCTCCTATCAAAGGGGCTGTAAAAAGCAAAGCAAGATTAGATATAACTAAGGTCCAGCTGTAGTATTGAGTTGATAGGACTTTATCAATGCTTGAAGCCCAAAACTGATCATAAAAAATAGGAAAAAATGCTGCTACTACAGTTGTTGCAAAGGCTGAATTTCCAAGGTCGTATGATATCCATGCCTTAACTTCTTTAGATAGTTTTTGTTTTGTTGGACTAGTCAAAATAAAGATAAATTAATTTATAGCGCATATTTTATATTAAAAAATGACTTGAAAATGGAATTATTTTTGATATATTTTTTTTAGGGGTATACATATGGATGATAGTACTACAGTTAGACAAGGCACATACTTTGCAATTGGGATAACCGCTATTGTGTTAACACTTGGTGTTTGCGCGTATATATTTTTTTAGCCTGGAGGCCAGTTTAAAGGTCTTCCTGAAAGCAAGTGTAAGTGAAGATGAAATACACTTTGACCGGCCTTGGCGCCGTTATTAACAACCAGCCTAAAAGTTTCATCAAGCCCAAGCTCTTCTGCGATTCTTCCAGCTAAAAGCATTAAATGACCTAACACATCCTTATCTTCTTTTGATGCATTAGATAATTTAGGTATAACTTTCTTTGGGATAATTAATAGATGTGTTGGTGCTTGTGGATTTATATCTTTTATAACAATTGAAATTTCGTCTTCATAAATAATATCCGCAGGAATTTCTTTATTAATAATTTTTTCAAAAAGAGTTAAATTCATTTAAATTAAAAAAATATTCTAAAAATTCTATAACCAATATAAAAGATGCCTGCTGTCATCAAAATAGCAAGAAATATAATCAGCAAGTCTCTCAAAGTTTGTAAAAACTTTCCCTGCCTTCCGGCTCTTATAAGTTCTGTTAATAAATAGGCTAATGCTACTAAGCTTACAACTAATATAAAAATATTTAACATAAATTTAACCTATAAATGTGTCTGAAATTATCACTAAAAATGCAAGCGCTGCACCCCAAAGGGAACATGCAATAACATCAGATATATAAAATCTTACAGGTTTTAAATTAGAAACTCCAAGTAAAAATGGAACTATAGACCTAATTGCAGGAACGAATCTTCCAAGTACTACCGAATATGATCCATTCTTATCTAAAAATATTCTTGCTTTATCAATATTTTTTTCTCTTTTCTTGATAAATTTAGTTTCTAAAATGGCTGGTCCCAATCTCTTTCCAAAGAAAAATCCTGACATATCACCTAAGTGAGAGCCAAACACCGCTAAAAGAACAATTACTTCTAAAGCAAGCAAGTCAGTATTGTAAGCAAATACACAGATAGTAAATAAAATAAGACTAGATACCATAAACGAGAGAATAAATGACTCCATAAATGCAAAAAGGAATATAGCAATCCATGCCAATTCATTATTTTCAGTTAGGAATATAGTTATGTTATCAATCATATAAAAAATAAAAAATGTATTCTACTTCAATGTTCAAAATTAATGTTGTAAATTAATCTAAATATAAAAAAATATGATTGAAGAATTTACTATAAAAATACCTGAAAAAGATATTAATTTACTAAAGCAGAAAATTAATTTAACTAGATGGCCTGACGAAGTGAATAATAAGTGGTCTCATGGTACTGATATGTCTTTTCTTAAGAGGCTATCTAGTTACTGGTGTAACGAGTTTGACTGGAGAGTTCATGAAAAAAAATTAAATGAAATTGGTAGTTTTAAATATACCTCTGAATCAGGTCTAAAAATTCATTTCCTTCATTCAAAATCTAAGCATGACAATGCTATTCCTTTAGTCATGACTCATGGTTGGCCCGGGAGTGTTCAAGAGTTCATAAAAATTATTCCTATCATCCAAAAAAACGCTAACATTCCTTTGGATATTATTTGCCCTTCTCTGCCTGGATTCGGCTTTTCTGATAAACCTAAAACAGAAGGAATGAATTCAAAAGAAATTGCAAAACTTCAACATGAATTAATTATGGCTTTGGGTTATAAAAAATATATTGTGCAAGGCGGTGATTGGGGTGCAACTATTAGTAAATGGATGGCAGAGCTGTTTAAAGATGAATGCATTGGAATTCATTTAAATATGGTTATAGCATGGCCACCAGCAACTGATGATCTAATGAAAAATGTTACTGAAGATGAGCAAAAACTTTTAGCAAATTATGATAAATACAAAGAACAAGGTTTTGGCTATTATGAAATTCAAAAAACCAAGCCGCAAACATTAGGTTACGGCTTAAATGATTCACCTGTCGGTCTTGCTGCCTGGATAGTTGAAAAGTTTTATGGTTGGTTTGATGGCAAAGACAATAAGCTTGTAGTTTCTGATGATGAAGTTTTAGCAATTGTTTCTTTATATTGGTTTACACAATCTATTACTTCTTCTGCAAGACTTTACAAAGAGAATGGTGATTTAGGATTTTCATTTGAAAAAATTGTTCAGCCTATGGCAGGAGCAATCTTTAAAAGAGATTTAATTGCGCCTCCTAAAGTATGGGCTGAACAAATATATGATGTGGTTCAATGGAATATTCATGATGGCGGTCATTTTGCAGCACTAGAGCAGCCTGAATCACTCTCAGCAGATATTATTAAATTTGTTAATAAGGTAGTAAGGCCTTAACATCGGTTAGAGATATATACTTAAAATTTTCTTTTGGGATTGTTTTTTCGCCAGTATTCATTCCATCTTGCACAACCATAATTCCATCTGGAAAATCTTTATTTAAATATAGATTAACAATCTCGATGCCATCGGTATCACTTACTGTATCTATCTTTTTATTTCCATCAATCTTAAAAGAGGTAATGTATTTATGAGGTTGCTGTCTATCATAAACATTGAATGTGCTGTTACCCTGAGATGATGCTATTAAATACCCTTTGCTACCTGATGTCTTCAGAATAGCTAGCCCCTCTGGATCGCCAACAATATTTCCATTTCTATCATCTATGATAATTTCATTACCAAGAACCAGCCCGGTTGAAAAAGAATAAGATCTTATAACACCCCTTTTATTTTCCTCAGATATAAAAAATATATTATTTTCATCATCATATACACAACCCTCTGATTCATAGGCATTGCTATTGTTAAATGTTTGCAAAAGATTTAACTTTTCATCTTTAAAACTCCAAAGTTGAACTCTAGGGCCTTTTGCTTCAGTAACAAATACGATCAAACCGAAATCCTCTGATATTCCAGCACACGCTCCGTAAGCTAAGAAATTAGTATCAGAAGAAAAATCTGGGTTATTTCTTAATGAGAATTTACCTGCTTTAGATGATCTATCTAGCTCAGTATCTCCATAAACCCATAAGTTAATAGTATTAGTAGAGGAATCAGTTGCAAATATATAAGTCTTATTATTAATTGATCTAAGATCAATATTATTCATACTTCCCGACTTAGAAAAGCCTAATATATTTCCATTTAAATCATATGAATAAATACCATTATATTTATCTGTTCCAAAGACAATAGAATGTTCAATATTTTTTTTATTGATCCAGATTGCAGGATCATCTGCATTACCATTTATTTTAACTTGAGGTGTCTCTTTAACAGCATGAATTAAATGAGAATCTGATGCATTTAATATGTAATTACAGTTTAAAGAAATCAAGGCAGTTACTAAGAAAACTTTTGGCAATGAACTCATAAATAATTTAACT